>Ga0189286_100058_pt1 | contig 86102 bp, 90 predicted proteins | sample UW69minimetaG_FD_130330 | JGI IMG/M metagenome (GOLD analysis project Ga0189286, IMG submission 130330) | Marine microbial communities from the Costa Rica Dome - UW69 mini metaG | ecosystem: Environmental > Aquatic > Marine > Oceanic > Photic zone | place: Costa Rica: the Eastern Pacific... | reverse complement strand
CCATTTACATAAATTAACCCCAAAAACTTCAAAAATCAAAAGAAATGCTATCAATCCAAATCATAAAAAAGAAAAAATCAAGAAAATGAAAAATTGATAGCGCTTTTTTCAAAGGTCTCAGAAAGTTTAAATCTCTTCAATTAAAAAGGTACACTCAGGAACTCATAATCAACACATAAGACCTAAAACTCAATATCCAAAAACCTGACATTCAAAACAAAGAAAGTAAAATTGCTTCTTACCGAGAAATTTCGTTCTTTTGAATAGTGTCTTTTAGGCACGATAATTCGTACTTTCTTGAGTTTACAAAATAACATACTGCAAACCATTCATCACTTACGAACTTCTGGACAATTTGTTTTATACAGCAATACACCAAAAGTACGTACCAGTGAACTAAATGATTTGGCTGATTTTTTAGCGCAAGAATATGAAAATGAATCGCTCAATTACCCGTATGATGCGCCAGCTTTTGACAAAGAAGCGGCTGTTTGGGCAGCAAAAACGATTTACTATGCAGCACAATTTTTAGCACATCGTTTGGAAGAACCTAAAAATCTCGGAAAGTTTTTTGAAAATTTTAAAGGTGAACTATCCCCGTCAGTATTACTTTCAGCAGACTTATCACTGCGATTTTTACCATTCATTGTCAGAGAATTAGAACTTATTGATTTTGAAGATTGGTTGGTGAAGCTCTTAAAAAAGAACATACAACAATTTACATATTCAATAATTGGACACGATATGGAAGTAGAAATTAATGAAGAAAAACTAGCAGCACTCTTTCAAAATGATTGTTTCCGAACGGTATTTACAGACAGAGTTATTGTAAAAAAAGATATCAGTCTTACGGCACATAAAATCATTCATGAAAACGTTACCATTCAGTTGGGAGAACATGCCAATCAATTTTGGAGAGCGTTTGTATCTGAAGCATAATATATGATGAACGAAACACAAAAAATACGAACCATACTCGATGAAATCAAAAATGTCTTTGTAGGAAAAGATGAGGTGATCGATTTATTGGGAATCGGTTTGTTAGCAAGAGAAAATGTCTTCTTATTAGGACCTCCCGGAACGGCAAAAAGTGCGATTGTAAAACAACTGTCGAGTCATGTAATTGGTGGAATTAACTTTGATTATCTCTTAACTCGATTTACGGAACCCAATGAAATTTTTGGACCTTTAGACATTCGCTTGTTAAAAGAAGGTGAATTGGTCACAAACACGGACGGAATGCTTCCAGAAGCTTCTTTGGTGTTTTTGGATGAAATTTTTAATGCAAACTCAGCCATTCTGAATAGTTTGCTAATGGCATTGAATGAAAAAATATTTCGTCGTGGAAAAGAAACAAAAAAATTACCAGCGTTGATGTTTATCAGTGCCAGTAACCAATTGCCGGAAGATGAGGCGTTGGCAGCATTGTTAGATCGTTTCTTAATTCGTTTAAAAGTAGACAATGTAAAACCCGATCGTTTGGAAGAAGTATTACAAGCAGGTTGGAAATTGGAACGAAAAGCGAAAACAGCACAAACACAAATTTCTCCAGAAGAAATCAAAGGATTGCAAGACCAAGTAAAAGAAGTGGATTTAACACCAATTCGTAGTTCATACATTGAGTTAATTCACAGTCTACGAAATACAGGAATAGAAGTGTCTGACCGACGTGCGGTAAAAATGCAAAACCTTGTCGCAGCGAGTGCCATGTTTTGTGATCGTACGGAAGCGATCTTGTCAGATTTATGGGTGTTAAAATACATTTGGAGTACAGAAGAGCAAATAGAAACCTTGCAAGCTACGGTAAATGCATTGATAGAGAAGGAGCAAACAGAAGAACAGGTACATCCGCAAGCATTTTTTAACAAAGCTCCGAATCCAGAAGAATTGATGAACGAAGTTTCAAACTTGCAACTAAAATTTTCAAATCAAGAACTTTCATTACAAGAATTAAATGTGATCAAAGACAAATTGCGCTACCTGCAAAATCGTACGGATTGGGTGAAAGATCAGCAGAAAAAACAATACATAAATACGGAAATTGATCAATTGTGGAAAGAGATCTTACACAAGGTGTAACCGAATATTGGTTGCGATTGCCTTCAAAATATAAAGACAAATTAGCGCAAATTCGTGTGTGGAAATCCTTGCGAATGGCAACTGATAAGGACGATATTTGGGTACGAGGAATTGCGCCAAGCCAATTGAATAGCCCTGAAATTCGAAGCATTCCGTTCAAAAAGATATACTTTCAGCAAGATAATGCGCTGTTTCTATTAGGTGGAAATCTACCTGAAGAACGACTAAAAACCTCGCTGCTTTGGTCACCAATTCACAAGGCATTACCTGTGGAAGTACCAGATTATAATTTTAATTTTTTTGGAGTTGATGCCGACATAGATTTTAAAATTGTTCCGTCAAGTATAGAGCGCACTGCAGCAGCACAATTAATTTCATTAGACACATTGGATGAAATCATTCCAAAAATGCCAGCAATTCGTCTAAAACAACTCAGTTGGGTGATTGCTGATGAGAAAGCTTTGATTATAGGAACGCCATTATTGTCTGTACCTGGAAAAGCCTATTGGCAAACGCAAAATTTCTTGTTGCCCGCAGGATACGATTTTGAACATCCAGAATTGAGTCGTTATTTCAACAAAAAAGTCAATCAAAATAGTAATGATATCATTGTCATGCAAAGGGACAATACATATTTTAAAATAGCTAAAGAAAACATACAAAAACTAACAATCAGCGGATACCGATTGTCACGATAGTCATGAACGAAACGCAATCAAAAGCCATATATTACTTTCAATCGTATGATGCCTATTTTTGGGAATGGGAGATTGATCATATGTTTCAAGGAACTGTGATAGACAATGCACAGGATTATCGTGGCGGCTACAATTGTATCAGTATTCCAGATGGAATGACCATTGCGTACAAAGAACAAGTTGTTGAGATACTAAAATTGCTTTCTGAAACTGGGTTTCCGCCATTTGGAGCGTTGGTGCTTACATTTTTAGCGACAAATTCAGGAGAAGTAAAAGCTGCCTTAAATGAAATCTTTGACGACATTTTAGAACAGCATAAAAATTTTCCGTCAGTAGATCATATTGATTTTGCAGCGGCAGAAGCATTTTTAAAAACCTTACAAGCATTACCATCTGTATATAAAACTGGGAAAAACAGAATTGATTTATTTGTCTTTTTGTTTGAAGCGGCAAATCACAGTCTATCTCAAAAATACTCAAGTGAAATTCTTGATTTTATAGAAAATCACCATTTTAAACTCAATATATGTAGTGAAAAAAAGAACATCTCGGTTGCAGCATTGAGTAAGGATATCAATGCTTTGGCCTTATTACATCATCGTTATCCTTCTGTAAACGATGTATTGACAGCATGGCTTAAAATAACAGAAGTTCCCGTAGAACCAGAAGATACGGAAATAGAACATTTTAGTGAAAATCCAGACTTTATAAAAGAATTGATCGTAGACCCAAAAACCTTTTTTATGGGAAGCTTAATCAAACGTTTATGGTCAGGAATTCAATTGCCAATGCATTATGTACATCCTGGAGAAATGCCTCTAGGTGGAATTTCAGACATTACCAACAAAGGAAAGTTTGACAATATCTTGATGTCAGAATTTGCGAATAATGATTTGATATTCTTGCACAGAATTGCTAACAAAGAAGCCTTATTTATTCGTCGAGAAACCACGCCAGAAGAAGATTTGCGCACACGTATATTTTTAATTGATACAACGATCAAAAACTGGGGAACACCAAAAATACTATTGTATGCAACCGCTTTTTCGTTTATACATCATCCAAAAAATGAGATGCACTTTCAACCTTATGCTTTAGGGCAAACGTATACACCATTGTACTTTGATGAAAAAGAAAAAATTATCAAAGGTTTACAACTTACATCACCTTTGTTGGATGCAGCAGCAACGATTGAACAGTTTATTGAAGAATGCGAAGAAGAGAATATTGAAATTACCTTGTTTACAGCTGCTAAAACGCTAGAACATCAAAATATTAGACGTTTATTCAATACATATCATAACAAATTTGGAGGTGTGATTACTTCTGACAGTCAAGGAAACATTGATGTATACAAAATAAAACAAGGAGCAAAACGCTTAACAAAACATATACAATTACCGTTGTATGAATTATGGGTAAATCCACCACGTAACAAAAAAAGAAGGCAGAAAAAAGAATCGAAAATTGATCCTAAAGTTGTGAATTATCCATTGTTATATGGTTTTCCAACACGATCAACAATTAATTTTACAGATCACAAATACGCTTATATTTTACAAAAAAATGGAGATCTATTTCGTGCTAAAAGCCGTCAAAAAGGATTCAGAATGATACAACGCGATATCCGATTTGTAACTGGAATTAAGCAACAGAAATTAGCGGTCATGTATGAAGATGAGCTCATGGTATTGTATTGGACAACAGCGCATCACATGATTTTTAAAACAACTACGATGACCTGTAGTTATAAATCGGATCTTTCAAAATATGAAAAAGCAGTTTTCAAACATTTAATAGTCTTTGATGAATGCTTGTATTTGGTTACAAAAAAATATTACGGTGACGAACCTTTATTTACCTATTTTGATTTGGATGATTACGCGTACTTTGATATCGATGACCCAACGTCAGAACTTAAAAAAACTTATCAAGCGTATCTAAAAAATCAAATTACCTATTTTGACGGTTCGGTTTTTACGAAAATCAACGCAATCACCATTACCCGAGATTTAGAAATTGTATTTAATCGCAAACATTGCTTAGAGCTTATTGGTGAAACAGGTTATTTTGATTTAATAGACAAAGAAACGGCAGGTTTGGATGGGGAATTTACAAAATATCTCCACAAGCGAAATCAACAAGTAGAATTTATAGAAGGAAGTGTGATTACTATAGATAAAAATGGGATCATCACTTTTAAAAGTGGAAATCCAGACATTCCAACATTCTATTTGGCGTCTTATATTGGCATTGGTATAGGTATTGCTACCGATGAAGAGTTTGCAGGAAATGATTATTTTAAACCAGAAGATGCATCATTAAAAAGAATACCAATCTTTGAATTTGATGTAAAGTACATGGAACCTTTCTTAGAACACATACTAAAGACATGAAGTTAGCATTACAACATACCGATAATAGTCCATACACACGTTGTGGTATTTTTATCAAGCATGCTTCTCCAAAAGTATGGTTGGAAGAAATTAAGCGTATGCAATTAAAGCTTTCAGATTGTACATTATATCCGTGTCCGGGAACAGAAGCAAATAGTATTTCAGGAGTTTTAATCATTTTTAAAACCGCGCAAAAAAAAGTAGATGTTATGCAAAATCTATGTGTTCAAAGAGTACAGACAGGTTTTTTCATTCCTGAAAATACGAAGCTCAATATGGCGCTTCGGCAAGAAGAATTTGCGAAATTACTAAAGGGAAAACCACATTTTTTTCATCATCAATTTGGTTTGATTGAATTAGAAGAAGAAGTACAATGGGAAGAATTGCTAAATGTGCCAGAAGAGCAATTTCCTAAGCTAGAAACTCCTGCTAAAGGCGTGAATATTCCAATGCAAGTCACAGCATTTAGTGTAGAAATAGAAGAAGAAGAAACAGAAAAAGAACTCAACAATCCTTTTAGTAGCGAACAAATAGATCCAAAACATTTGCCTTTTGATATGAAAAGGGTATTGGAAGGTAATAATAAAGAAGTTGAGAAATACTTAAAATATCTAGATAAAAATCCTGAAGCAGCTTTAAAAATGGCAGTTCCATTAGATATGATGGGAACTTCAAGAGGAAAAGCGTTTGCTAAATATAAATTTAAAAGTAATTTCTTTGATGATATCGGATTGGGAAATATTTCTGAACAAACCAAAACCAACTTAAAAACGGTTTTAGGAATTCTGGCGATCATAGCTGTTTTTTGGATTGGTTATTATGTGGTAGATCAGGTAAAAAAACAGCAAGTAGAAGTCGTTACTGGGAAAGAGCAATTCAATTCAGAAAACAATCGTAAATTTTCTTTAGAAGGAGTACTGGAAGAAGGAGGTAAAACGACATCAGAAACCTTACCGATTGATAACGAAACAGATACTGATACAGGAAATTACAATATTACAAACGAGCACAATAAGGAAGCAACGCCGTCTCCGACAAGCACATTAATCAAAAGTTTTGGAATAGGAATAGTATGTCTTATAGCTTTTATAGTATTTGTACTTTACTTTACATCAAAAAAAGTAAAAGACACAAAAACGAAATCTAAAAGTGACAACAAACCAACCTCTTGGATGGATTTACCAGAAGAAAATGAATTGTTCTCATTTACAGAAGAAGTAGAAAATAAAGAAAGTGATTTTTATTTTGGAGGAAACGAATTGTCGATACAAAGTAAAATACTCCTTGTAATAATGTTGATATCTTTGTTAATCTATCTTTTCTATCCAATGCTTACAAAACCAGGTATAGGAACCATATTTTTCTTGATGACAATTGCGTTTGTAATCAGGCTTTTATATTTATTAACCAATAAAAACAAAACTATTATAGATGACTAACGAAGCAAAAAGTAAGTTTCACGCAAAGCTAATTTACTTTATTGTCTTTGTGTTATTCTTAAAGTTTATATATCTCATTATTACGTCTATCATTGCAGGCGATTTCCCTAGCTTTTTGGGTGGACTTTTCGTATTAGCCTTGGTTTTCTTTGCGTTGTCACATTTGATAAACAGTTTGTTTAGCGGTAGACCTCCAAGAGGTAGTGTAATGGGAGGAACGTCTACTATCGGCGACAATCAATTCAATAGTTTGATGCAGCGTTATGAAAAACTAACCGAAGAATTCATTGCAAAAAAACAATATAAAAAAGCAGCATACATACAACTAAAGCTATTGCGAAATCCTTACAGAGCAGCCAATATTTTAAAAGATGGATATTTCTATAACGAAGCGGCACATATCTATCTAAAAAAATGCTATCGTAAGGAAGATGCCGCAGCATGTTATGAACTAGCACGTTCATATACGAAATCTATCAAGCTCTATGAAGAGTTGGAGATGAACGAAAAAGTAGGAGATATTTACACCAAAATAAAGGATGCAAAAAACGCACATCATCACTATCAAATTGTAGTAGATGACTATGTGAAAAACTATCAATACGTTAAAGCTTCCTTGATGTATCGTAAAAAAATGGACAACATTCCATCTGCGAATGAATTATTATTGAAAGGTTGGACAGACAACAAAGACGCGGTGAATTGTGCCAATAATTACTTTGCAAATTTCGAAGACAAAGCGTCATTGGAAAACGCACTTCATGAATTCAAACAAAAGCGAGTGGAAAAGGCAAATGAACAAAACTTTCTCAAAGCATTAACGTACGAGTATAACAAAGACATTGCTCCGAAAGAAGATGTGCAAAAAATGGCGTATGAATTAATCTCCAAAAACCATCAAAACGATGAAATGATGTCTTTATTAAAGCATTTTGTCAATGATGATACACAATTGACCAAAGATGTTTTGAGACACAGAATGAAACGATAGAAATGTATTTGAGTTCTATGTGAAAAAAGTTGTTTTAGCTGCAGTAATTTGAAAACCAAATACTCGTTAGTTTGGTTTTATAAGACAATCAAGCGGTTTTGATAAAAAACTATGATTCCTCATTGTGATAATTTCAAGAAAATTCGTGGCAATCTGTTCGTTTCAATTACTAATATGAGTTATGAATTAACAGATTCCTTTGTTGCTCCTACATTAGAATGACGTATGAAAGCACTAATCAAATCATTACATTTTCAAATCTTCATAAAAAAAGCGACTCCTAAAAGTCGCTTTTCAAAAATCTTATCTTCTTCGCATATTCTGACGATTGCCATAATGCTGTTTTGGAGCACTTGCAGCACGTTTCATTTGCTGCTCCATCATTTTAATCTGTTCGGTAAGCATTCCACGTTTATCTAGGTCTTTAGCTTCTTTCATTAAGCTTTTCGCTTCATTCTTACGATTCTTTTGTGCAGCAATACCTGCTAAGGTCATTTTTACCATCGCCATATCGTGAGACATACTTAAACCTAGCTTTTCAGCTTTGCGTAGATGTTTCTCAGCTTGTGTCAAATTGCTTTGCGAAGCCATAATTCCATGTAGGTAATAGTAATACCCTTGTTGTTTTCTTGTTAAAGCAGTTTCTGGATTCTTAATTCTTCCTAAAATACGTTTCGCACCATCAAAATCTTGTTTGCGTAACTTTAAGAATGACAATAAGATAAATTCATTTTTAAAGTAGAATAACACAAAAATGGCAGCTAATAAAATTAAAAAGATTCCATTACCAATATAACTTTCGTAAAATTGGTAAATTGCGAAGGCAAAAATTCCTCCTGCTATAATGAGTTTGATATTTTTGTTGAACATAAAAACAGTATATATTTATAGAGGTTGCAAATGTATAAAAAACAATCGAAAATATTTTTTAAAATCTGTTTGTTAAAGTGAAAACTCTTTGTATATTTGCGCCGCACTTTTAGAAAGGAATCTCGCGTGCAATTATAATTATTTTCAAGAGAAATTAAAGATATATTAAGTAATGAAAAGAACATTTCAACCATCGAAAAGAAAAAGAAGAAACAAGCACGGTTTCAGAGAAAGAATGGCTTCTGTAAACGGTAGAAAAGTGCTAGCTCGTAGAAGAGCAAAAGGAAGAAAAAAAATATCTGTGTCATCTGAATTAAGACACAAGAAATAATGATATTGTAATAATATAAATTAGGTGTTGTTTTTTTTAGAAGCGACACCTTTTTTTGTACCCAAATGTTTTTTTATTTTTACGCAACACAACACACAACAAACTAATGCCAAAAAGAGAAGACTTAAAATCCATTTTAATTATTGGATCAGGACCAATCGTAATTGGTCAAGCCTGTGAGTTTGATTACTCAGGATCACAATCATTACGCTCACTTAGAGAAGATGGAATCGAAACCATCTTAATCAATTCAAATCCAGCAACTATCATGACCGATCCATCTATGGCGGATCATGTATATCTAAAACCCCTAAACACACGTTCCATAATTGAAATATTGAAAGCGCATCCACAAATTGATGCAGTATTACCAACTATGGGAGGACAAACAGCTCTAAACTTATGTATTGAAGCTGACGAAAAAGGAATATGGGAAGATTTTGGAGTAAAACTAATCGGAGTAAATATTGATGCAATCAATATTACAGAAGATCGCGAGAAGTTTAGAGAATTGATGGGGAAAATAGGTGTTGCTATGGCACCACAAGCAACTGCGACTTCTTTCTTAAAAGGAAAAGAAATTGCACAAGAGTTTGGTTTCCCATTAGTAATTAGAGCATCCTACACATTAGGTGGAGCAGGAGCTTCTATCGTATACGATCCAGCAGATTTTGATGAGTTATTACGCCGTGGATTAGAAGCATCGCCAATTCATGAAGTAATGATTGATAAAGCGATGATGGGATGGAAAGAATACGAATTAGAATTATTACGTGACAAAAATGATAACGTAGTAATTATCTGTTCTATTGAAAATATGGACCCAATGGGAATCCATACAGGAGATTCTATCACGGTTGCACCAGCAATGACTTTATCTGATCGTACCTATCAAAAAATGCGTGATATGGCGATCAAAATGATGCGTAGTATCGGAGATTTTGAAGGTGGATGTAACGTACAGTTTGCGGTAAGTCCAGACGATCAAGAAGAAATCATTGCTATTGAAATCAATCCACGTGTATCGCGTTCTTCGGCCTTGGCAAGTAAAGCTACAGGATATCCAATTGCAAAAATTGCTTCAAAATTAGCCATCGGTTATACACTTGACGAATTAGACAACCAAATTACAAAATCAACTTCAGCGTTATTTGAGCCAACATTAGACTATGTAATTGTAAAAATTCCACGTTGGAACTTTGATAAGTTTGAAGGTTCAGATCGCGAATTAGGACTTCAAATGAAAGCTGTAGGAGAAGTTATGGGAATTGGACGTTCGTTCCAAGAAGCCTTACACAAAGCCACACAATCATTAGAAATTAAACGTAATGGTTTAGGAGCTGATGGAAAAGGATATAAAAATTACGATCAAATCATTAGCAAACTAAGACATGCATCTTGGGATCGTGTTTTTGTGATTTATGACGCGATTCAGATGGGAATTCCATTAAGCAGAATCTACGAAATCACTAAGATTGACATGTGGTTCTTGAAGCAATACGAAGAATTATACAATCTTGAAAAAGAAATTTCTTCGCACAATAAGATTGATAGTATTTCAAAAGATTTATTATTAGAAGCAAAACAAAAAGGATTTGCTGACCGACAAATTGCACACATGTTAGGTTGTTGGGAAAGTGAAGTCTATAAAAAACGTGAAGAATTAGGAATCAAGCGTGTATACAAGCTAGTAGATACCTGTGCGGCAGAATTTACAGCAAAAACACCGTACTATTATTCTACGTTTGAAGCTGAGATTGAAACAGCAGATGGAAATCGTTATGTACACAATGAAAGTGTGGTTACAGATCGTAAAAAGATTGTAGTACTAGGTTCAGGACCAAACAGAATTGGACAAGGTATTGAGTTTGATTACTGTTGTGTACACGGAGTTTTAGCTGCGGCTGAATGTGGATACGAAACCATTATGATCAACTGTAATCCTGAAACAGTTTCTACAGACTTTGATACAGCTGATAAATTATACTTTGAACCAGTTTTCTGGGAACATATTTACGATATCATTCAGCACGAAAAGCCAGAAGGTGTTATTGTTCAGTTAGGAGGACAAACTGCCTTAAAGCTTGCTGAAAAACTAGATCGTTACGGCGTTAAAATTATAGGAACAACCTTCCAATCACTAGATTTAGCTGAAGACAGAGGAAGTTTCTCAACCTTGTTAAAAGAAAACAACATTCCATATCCAGAGTTTGGTGTAGCTGAAAATGCAGATGAAGCATTAGCTCTAGCGGACGAATTAAACTTCCCAATCTTAGTACGTCCGTCGTACGTTCTTGGAGGACAAGGAATGAAAATTGTGATCAACAAGCAAGAATTGGAAGAAACTGTAGTTGACTTACTTCGTAAAATTCCAAACAACAAACTTTTATTAGATCACTACTTAGATGGTGCGATAGAAGCAGAAGCAGATGCGATTTGTGATGGTGAAAATGTATACATCATTGGAATCATGGAGCATATTGAACCTTGCGGAATTCACTCAGGAGATTCAAATGCAACTTTGCCACCATTCAACTTAGGTGAATTTGTAATGCAACAAATCAAAGATCATACTAAAAAGATTGCCTTAGCATTAAATACTGTCGGATTGATCAATATTCAGTTTGCTATCAAAGATGATATGGTATACATCATTGAAGCCAATCCAAGAGCTTCTCGTACAGTACCTTTCATCGCAAAAGCATACAAAGAACCGTATGTAAACTATGCAACAAAAGTAATGTTAGGAGAGAAGAAAGTAACGGACTTTGATTTCAATCCACAATTAGAAGGATACGCTATCAAACAACCAGTATTCTCATTCAACAAGTTCCCGAATGTAAACAAGCGTTTAGGACCAGAAATGAAGAGTACAGGAGAAAGCATCCTATTTATTGATAGCTTAAAAGATGATGACTTCTACAACTTATACTCTCGTAGAAAAATGTATTTGAGTAAATAAATAATTTACTTATACTTTATAACACAAAGCAAAAGCCTTCTAAATCTAATTAGAAGGCTTTTTTCATGTAATAAGAAAACATATATGAATGCTTTTTAGAGTGAATTTGAATTAGATATTGAGCAAGCTTTCCAATACCTAAAAAAATTATAAAACTTTTTGAATGAACTTTATCTCCAATCTTTTCCGTATTTTTATGGGAAAAAGAAAACTAGTTGAGTGACTTCTTATTTCAACTAGAAAACCCGAAAGAGAAAGGACAATTCATGAACAGTATGAACTTTAACTATGGAAAAGGCTTTACGTTTAGTAAGCATATTCCAGAACAAGTATCGCATTTTGAGCGTGTGTTTGATATTTTTAAAGATATTCTAACGCATACATCTGGCGATATTGAAGAAGCTTTTGATTGGTTGGAAACCTTAGATACAGAATACGATATCTTTACAGACGATTATACGATTCAAGATTTTGAAGATGATCTTAAAAAACGAGGTTACATCAAAGAAGAAATTGATCCTGAACAAGGCACGGATGGAAATGGTCCGGGTCCAGGAAAAAAGATGCTGACAGCCAAACTAGAAGCTGCATTACGCTATTATGCACTTGATCAAATATTTGGAAAACTTAAGAAAAGCGGATTAGGAAACCATCGAACAACCAATCAAGGTGCTGGAGATGAACGTGTGGGAGATCATAGATCGTTTCAATTTGGAGACGATTTGGCTATGATTAATATGACGGAAAGTATCAAAAATGCACAAGTCAACAATGGAATTGGCGATTTACGCATCACAGAAAATGATCTTATCGTCGAAGAAACCAAACACAAATCACACATGAGCACGGTCTTAATGATCGATATCAGTCATTCCATGATTCTCTATGGAGAAGATCGTATCACACCTGCAAAAAAGGTTGCCATGGCATTGGTGGAATTAATTCACCGTAAATACCCAAAAGACTCTATTGATGTTATTGTCTTTGGAAATGAAGCATGGCCGATCAAAATCAAAGATTTACCGTATTTAAAAGTTGGACCGTATCACACAAATACTGTTGCTGGATTGGAATTAGCAATGGATATTCTACGCCGCAAGCGAAATACCAACAAACAAATCTTTATGATTACAGATGGAAAACCAAGTTGTTTGACTCTGCCCAATGGCGAATTTTACAAAAACAGTTTTGGACTAGATGAACGCATCGTTTCTAAATGCTTAACAAAAGCAGCACAAGCGCGAAAACTCAAAATTCCGATCACGACCTTTATGATTGCTCAAGATCCCTATTTGAGACGTTTTGTAGAAATCTTTACAGAACAAAATAGAGGAAAGGCATTCCTGACAGGTTTGTCAGGTTTGGGGCAAATGATTTTTGAAGATTACGAAAAAAATAGAAAACGAAGAATACAATAAATTCTCAAAACGACATTAATAAAATTATAAATACAGCATTTGTTGCAGATTACATAAAAAATGCAAACTGAAAAAGGATAATACACTAATGAAACAAGATATCACATTTAAAGAATTAATAGATTTAGGATACACACATAAAACTATAAACGAAGAAATTCAAGCAAATCTAATTGCAAAAATCAAAGCCGATGAACCGGTTTTTGAAGGCTTGTTAGGCTATGAAGACACGGTTATTCCACAATTAAAAAAAGCCTTAATAGCAGGACATCATATTAACTTATTAGGATTGCGTGGGCAAGCCAAAACTCGCATTGCACGTAGTATGGTAGATTTATTGGATGAATACATGCCCATTGTAAAAGGTTCGGAAATTAACGACAGTCCGTTTGTGCCAATTTCGAAATATGCCAAAGATTTACTAGCAGAACATGAAGACGAAACACCAATTTCTTGGGTACATCGTTCGGAACGCTTCTTTGAAAAACTAGCAACTCCAGATGTAAATGTTTCAGATTTAATTGGTGATATCGATCCGATAAAAGCGGCAACATTAAAATTGCCTTATTCGGATGAACGTGTATTGCATTACGGAATGATTCCACGTGCCAATCGTTCGATATTTGTGATCAATGAATTGCCAGATTTGCAAGCGCGCATTCAAGTATCTTTATTCAATATTTTGCAAGAAGGCGATGTGCAAATACGTGGTTTTCAACTTAGAATGCCGCTTGATATCCAATTCGTATTTACGGCAAATCCAGAAGATTATACAAACAGAGGTAGCATTGTAACGCCATTAAAAGATAGAATTGGTTCGCAGATTTTTACGCATTATCCAAAGTCGATTGCCTTGTCACGTCAAATAACGGAGCAAGAAGCAAATGTTTCTAAAGAAGATAAATCAGCCATAAAAATTCCAAATTTGGCAAAAGACTTGCTAGAAGAAGTGGCATTTGCAGCAAGAAATAGTGAATATGTAGATGCAAAAAGTGGTGTCAGTGCGCGTTTAACGATCAGTGCGATGGAAAACCTAATGGCAGCCGCAAAATTACGTTTAATAGAAACTGGCGATGCAGCTACAACTATTCGTTTGGTAGATTTCATGTCGATCATTCCGTCAATTACAGGGAAAATAGAGTTGGTGTATGAAGGCGAACAAGAAGGAGCCGATGAGGTTGCAAAAATCTTGATTGACAATGCTGTTCTGACACAATTTGAAGATATCTTTCCACGTGTGCCAAAACTTGAAAAAGAAGGTGTGAAAACCACTTATACGGACGTTGTAAGTTGGTTTGAAGATAACTTTATCGAATTGAATTATACAGATACAGACGATGAATTTTATACAAGTATCAATTCTGTAAAACCGTTGGATGTTGTTATCAAAGAATATGCTGCTGATTACAGCAAAGAAGATCAAGCTTTTTGTAAAGAATTAATTTTGTGGGCATTGACTATCAATAACAAACTTGATCGTTCTGAAAACAGTACTGCATTTACCATTGATTCTGCTGGTTTTGGCAAACACTTTTTTAACTAAATAACTGCTTCTTAAAATAGCATAACATGTTTCTGGGGATTCGTATGATTGCTCAGAAACTTTTTATTATTGATAATTTTCTAAAAGCTGTTTTGTAATTCTGAGGGACTTAGACCTGTTTGCGCCTTAATAAACAAACTAAAATTTGAAGGCGAATCGAAATTGTATAAATACGCAATTTATTTGTGACTTAATTTTTTAAAAGTTAAGTCTCTTTTAATTTCTGTAAGCAGCCTTTGATGTATATATTTTAAAGGTGTTAGTCCTAATTGCTTTTTGGTATACTGAGTTAGTTTTTTAGGAGTAACATTCAATAAATCTGCATATTCTGTAGTAGATATTTTATTTAAATGTATATCAATTAAATTAGAGAATTCACGAATAGTAGTATTTGAAATAGGAATATTTTTTGAATGCAAATAAACGAATACTTCTTCTAAAGCAAATAAGAAAGTATAAAGTTCGTGCATGATGCGTTGCTTATAGTAGATTGTTTTTTCATCGATGATAGATTGGATATTTTTTAAAGTAGTTAAAAAAGTCTCATTAGCAAATGTTGAAGTATATAATATGTTAGGAAAACAAATTTTAACGAAGCAGTTAGAAGAATAAAGCACTAATACAGATACTTCACAATGGAATAGTGGAATATATTTAATTAAGGTTACTGCAGGTAATTTTACACAAACCAAGCGTTTTGTAAAAAGTTAAATAGTTGAATACAGTAGCAGTAAAAACCCTAAAATGAAAAAACACTCCCAAAAGGAGTGTTTTTTTATGAACAATAAATAAAAATGGTTGGTTAGTCACTATCCTAAATAGTCTAGTGATTCTCTTGCGCGAGTTGCATGGCAGCTGCGTCAATTTTTTGTAAATCAATATTCGCAATTGATTTTACAGCTTGTTCGTATGGTTCTAATACTACTTGATTAGTAGGCTTGTTTTTCTTTAAAATTTCTTTGTAAGCATTAATAAATGCTTCAATATCTAGTAGTGAATAATATGCATTTACGTGCTGTGTGCCTGCTTGTGCTGCAAACCGAACTAAATTTCGTAAATACGCAGCATACTTTCCTAAAGCTAGTGGTAATACCAATCGGATATATCGTAATGTTTTGGATATTTTCTCATCAATTTTGGTATCAAAACTTCCTTCTAAAGTTGTTGAAGGAGAAATTTGTTTATAGCGATTTACAGGAATACCAGCAATATTTTTAGCAGATAATGCATTTAAAGCTGCAACTGTAGCTAACGTACCTGTTAATGTTTCAGCAGGATTAGCATCATTTGGTTGTTTGATGTATTCTTCATAAATCGTAGGAATCTTAGCTAAATCGCCTTTTTCCCATGCATGTGGAACAATATCCAAGGCATTGTGCTGACTTAAATAGTAAATATTTTTAGCTTTAATTTGTTTCTCGTAGTACGAAGCAAATCCTTCATCACCAGGAGTAGGTCCTGCGGTTGGAAATGCACCAACTGAAGCTTTGTTATTTGGATCCCAATCGTTTTTCTTATCTACTAAATATAATGCAAGTGTAGGAGATAAAGCACCACCTAGACTATGACCAGCTACAGCAACTTGTACATTTTGTAAGCTTGGATTGTTATTCAAAAAGTTTTTCAAGGCGGTAACTACAGAAATCTCTTCTGAATTGGTCATGTTTAATAAAATGTTAAGCCCAATATGTGTTCCATTAGAAATATTTCCTGAGCTTGGTACGCCTGTTACCAATTCCCAAGAAACAGTTTTGTTTACAGAAAAGTCTTCTACTAGCCAGCCATAAGGTGAATTTATATTTGTTCCAGCAATGGCGATTACAATTGTATTTTCAGTTTCGTTGTAGTACATTCCCATAGTATTATCAGCGTGAACAGAGGTTGAGGTAGGATCGTTTGCGTATACAATCGGTCCCCAAATTGCCTGCCAATCACCAATAATAGCTGTTGTTTCTGTGAGCACATCATGAGCAACTTTGGTAATATATTTTTGCATTTCAAACATTCCGCTTTTACAATCATCTTGTGCCCAAGATAGGCCAGAAGCAGAATTGACAGAGAAAGACAAACTATATATTTGTTTGAGTAGTTGATTAGATGGATTCATTACTTTTTTTCATTGTGTGAGTTAATACTTATTCTTACAAATTAACAGCTAAAAAAAAATTAGTAACAGAAGATTTTTACTCGAATATAGAACCACGTAGTTTTACTGATAAAAATTAAAAAAATGTATATTGAATGTTAAAAAAATGTCATTTATGTAAATAATTATTACATTTGTATAAAGCACCAAATTTTTAACGAGTGAAGCAAAAACTACTTTTATTTATTTTACTACTATCATTTAGCACAGCAATCTTTGCACAAAGCACTGCTAGTCCTCAATTTGCTTCAAATTCTGAAATAGTTTTTAATATATCTCCAAATCCAGGAGTGAATGAATTAAACATCCGACTTTCTCAAAAAACGAATGCAGCTGTAGAAGTGTATAATTTACTTGGTAGAAAAATTTACACAGGCAAATTAACTACAATTTACAATGCGATCGATATTTCTTCATGGAAATCTGGAATTTATTTGGTGAAAGTGATTACGGATAAAAAATCGATCACAAAGCGTTTCGTAAAGAAATAATTCCATTCTAATTAATTATATATATCTTTCTCGTTCGTTAATTACGGAATCTCTATCTTTACTTTATACTTTTCTATATCAGATACATAGTCAGAAGGAACAAAATCATCTCGATCAAATTCTTCATGACGTTTGCGTTTCATTTCCATACGTTTTAAAGCTTTTAAAAAGCGTTTAATCTCTGTTGTATTTTGTAAAAGTAAACCATCTACTTCCACGCCGTTTCCATCGTCGTCACGTGCAACCATAGTGAAATAGGAAGAATTGCAATGTTTTAGAACACCAGTTTGAATATTTTCAGCTTCTACGCGAATACCAACAACCATTGAAGTACGTCCTACATAATTGATAGAAGCGCGCATCGTAACCAATTCGCCAACTTCAATCGGATTCAAAAAATCTACAGTATCTACCGAAGCCGTAACACAATACGCTCGCGAATGTTTGGAAGCACAAGCAAATGCAATCTGATCTAACAACGATAGAATATAACCACCATGAATTTTTCCACTAAAATTAGAATGTGATGGCAACATCAACTCAGAAATGACAACTCTGGAATCTTCGGCAGATTTATACTGTATGCTCATAGTAATACTTTAAATAGTTACTATAAAGTTACAGTATCTTTTTCTAAAATGACAGTATGTCTAAGTTAGATTTAATAAAAACTAACGCTGAACTTTTAAATCTTTTACCATTTGATCCATAAACTCCAAGTGTTCTTTTATTTTGTTGCGAATAGTTTCAGGAGAAAAACGTTTCTTTTGAAAATCAGGATTTACTGACCAACGGATGCTATCTTTTTTATAAATCTCTCCAGATCGTAAAATTGCAATTAATTCATCGGTTCTTCTTAAAATATTGGCGTCAGACAAAACAGGTTGTTTTCCGTTTGTACCATTTCTCCAATCGTAGTAACGGTTTTTAAACATATTCACATTTTGAACAGATTTCATATAATCTTACATCAATAAAAAACGGTTATATCCTAGTTGATTTTTATATTTTGGATTTCCATACATAAGTTCCATATTAGCAGTGTACCCATTTCCGATCCAAGGAGAACAATACATTTCATTACAGTATTGCGCTCCAATAGGAGAATAAATATAGCACCAAGGATTGTTACCATAACATACATAATACGGCGTACCAAAAGCCCAAATAAAGTCCCAAATCACAGGTTCTAACTTATTATCTAGATTCAAAAAATAAAACACATTTTTTCCATTAAAATAACTATCGGGATTTGCAAAAACATCTGCCATGATGAAATAATCTATTTCGGCTTCTTCAGCAACACTCTTTTCCCATTCCATTCCATTCAATACTTCGTTTTCGCAGGAATTAATAGTGTTTTGAATATGAGTCTTTTGTTCAGGTGTAATGTCTTCATTGTCAGGATATATATATTGAAATGTTCTTCCTGTAACCGTTGTAAAATCAGGTGAATTGTCCACCTCTTTTACAATACATCCACCATCACTTTTCTTGGCAGTATTTACATGATTTTTTCCTTGTTGTATTTTTTCTCCGTACGTATATAATCCCCAATATTCCCCGTTTAAAAATACTTGTACATGTCTACTTTGTGGGCCGTAATTTCCCATTTCAGCATAGGTGTCGTAGGAAACCTTATTGCATAACTGAGACGTGTCAACCCAATTGGCAATCATTACCCATTTGTGACTTGATGGCATGCCCATAATAGACATTGCATTCTCTTTTCCAAAGTTGAGCGAAAAGCTTTTCTTTGGAAACGCCATACTTCCTTGTCCTCTGGCATGAATGGTTCCTGAAGCAGCTTGATATGATCCATTCAAACTATACCAGCCATCTTTCATGGGAACATCATAAAACGTAAAATCAGCTTCTAATCGATCTCTGTTTTCAGGAAAAGCTCCGGTTTTCGTTTGTATTACTACATATGGAATTGGAGAAGTAGCATCAAATAGGTAATCAATATCACGTTTGATAGTTTTACGAATACCATCTCCAACAAGCGTTACATTCAGATCAACATCTTGATTTGAATACTTTTTGAATTTGGCTAATTTTTTTAAATCTATCGAAAACTCTTTGGAAAGTTGAAGTGTGTCGTTTGTATAAATTGTTCCATCTTCATTACTCAATGAATAGGTATATTTAGAGTAGGCATCCGTATCATTCAAAGAAACTGTTAGCAGCGCATTTTCATCGTCGACAATCGTAATAGAATCTTGGACTGTACTATATGCAGTTTGAAAAAGTACAATAGGTTCAACATTGGTTTTGCAGGATATATGCAAACATAAACTTGTCATAAAAAGATAAAAAAAGGAACGTTTCATGGCTATATAATTAAAGGTTGGTAGTTATTTTCTTTGAATTAAATACAGCAGAAAAATCAGTTGAAAAACAGAAAATAGATTGTAATTTACTGTAAATCAGTTGTAATTATTTGTAGGAACATGTGGTTTAACGTGGTGTTTTTTTAACATAGACCAGTCTTTTTTATTTTTTACTTTCAAGAATAAACCGTGTAATGAGATAAATTATTGATTGGAACTTAATCTGTCTATTGTACCTTGAAGTACCTTTATGAGATCATTACTTCTGTTCTTGTGTTTCTCAATTTGGAGTTCTATATGCGGAATAAAACTTTTGACATTTAAATTTTCAATTGCATTTAAGATAAGGAGACCTTGTCCGTCGATCTTTTGAAGTTCTTTGAGTAGTATAGCTTTTATATTTTCTTTTTTTCGTTCAGACAAAGCCAAAATCGCCGTATGTCTTACCTCTTTGTTTTTATCTTGAACGCTGTTCCAAAGTGCTTTGCTAATTTTTACATTCGTTGATTCTGTAAGATTTCCTAATTTAGATACTGCTGTTTCTCGTACTCCAGAATTTTTGTCTTTTGAAAATTCAATCAAGACATCAATAACTTTTTCATCGTCAATCCAAGAAAAGGCGTCTATCAAACTTAACTTTACGACATCTCTGTAGGTTTTAAACTTACACAGGAATTCAATTTGCTGCTTGCTAAAATTCTTATTTACATCATCTAATGCATTTAGTATAAGGTATGTTCATTAGTATTAGGATCTTCATTTTTGTCTGAACAACTACAGAAAATAAAATAATCTTGGGTTTGGCACATATTTTACATTTGAATTAGAGTTCAGTAAAAATACAGTAATAACTTTTAAAATATAGAACAATTCAGGGAATTGTAGCTTATCATTTTATTATTTAGTTAGTTAATGTATTAACTTTGAATTCATCAAAAACAGCTATATGAGAACATTTAATTTATTGATAGTATTCGGTGTATTTTTTTGTTGATGTAAGGGTAATTTGAAGAAGCAAAAGCCAAACAAATAGCTATTAAAAGTGAGCATATAACGGAGGATTATTTATTTAAAGATTTTGGAATAGTAGCCCATAAAGATGGTGAATTAATAGGAAGTTGAACTTATAATATAAAAATGACTCCAGCTGTTATTGGTAAAGATTCTCTATGGCTGATTACTGAAATAGACGATTTGATTAGTAAAGTAGGAGGCTATTATCTTTATGCAACTCCTTATGTATTAAAATATACTAAAAATGAAGATGGTTACGCCATTGAATTAGAGTTAGAAGCACAGTTAGCTGAAGTTGATAGTCAAGTGACTAAAATAGATGGAGATGTTATTAGTTTTTTGTGAGTATATGATGCTTTACGAAGTAATATTGAAAGTGTTCCTGTAGTTGAGTCGTTAACATTCAAAGATGATGGATTTACGTGTTTAGCAGGAAATCATATTCATCTCAAAAAAAAGATATACATGACACAACAAGGGAATACAATAGATATTAAAAAAGAAGTATTACACATAATTCCATCAAAAGGATTTAAAGATGCGAAACGCTACGATTTTCTTACTTTCGATGAATTTCCTGAAGTACTAACATATGATAAATTTAGAGGTAGAAAACCTCTTTATAAATCTTTTAAAGGAGCTAATGGCAAGCAAATAAAAAGAGTATCTAAATATGATAATACTGGAGTATTTGATGGTGCAATACAATAATTCACGTTTAATAATGAACATTCATAAAGTAAAATATTAGTATAACGAATCAGACAATACAAACGAATTCTAAATAATGCACAACGAATTCTAGAACGACTCAAATTTTACACAGTTTCCATAGGATATTTGATACATCAAACAAATAGAAACTATCAAAATCACAATCCTATGAAACATATTTGTATCTTCCTAATCGCACTGATGTCCAGTTTTGGATTTGCACAAAAAACAGAAAGTCCATATCTAGAAGTCCTTACGCCAAATGCAGTCATCCCTTTAAAATCTACGAAAGCAGATGTGAAAATTTCTGGAAATATTGCACATGTACATATTGCACAAACTTATCAAAACACAGGCAGTATTCCCATTGAAGCAAAATATGTATTTCCATTATCTACACAAGCAGCTGTACATAAAATGCAAATGACCATTGGCGATCGTACCATCAATGCAAAAATCTTTGAAAAACAAGAAGCACAGCGCGTATACGATAAAGCCTTAAAAGAAGGAAAAAGAGCTGCAAAACTCGATCAACATCGTCCAAATGTATTTCAAATGAACGTTGGAAATATAGTTCAAAACGATATCGTAACCATTGATATTTATTATACAGAAATGTTAGTGCCTTTAGCAGGAACGTATGAATTTGTATTTCCAGGCGTTGTCGGACCACGATTTACAGGAGAAAATGCGTCGGGAGAAACTGTGTTCAATCAACCATATACTAAAAAAGGTGTTCCAGATACATTTGAGTATGATTTAAATGTACAAATCAACGCTGGAATTCCTATTGCTGATGTTACATCAAATACACATAAAATCAAGGTAAATTACCCAAATACAAGGAAAGCAGAAGTTGCATTGACAAGCGAAAATAAAAATCCCTCCAATCGCGATTTTATCCTAAAATACGGAATGCGCGGAAATGAAATTCAATCTGGATTATTACTATATGAAGAAGATGGAGAAAAATTCTTCGCCTATATGATGGAGCCACCAAAAGCTTCTGTACAAATAAAACCGACTGCAAAAGAATACTTATTCGTAGTTGATGTTTCAGGTTCTATGAACGGTTATCCGATGGAAGTATCTAAAAAACTATTACGCAACTTATTGGTAAATCTTCCAGAAACAGATCGTTATAATATTTTATTATTTGCCGGAGGATCACGTGTATTATCACCAGAACCGTTAACATGTACTCCAGAAAACATTCAACAAGGAATCAACTTCTTAACTAATGTTCGTGGCGGTGGCGGAACAAATCTGCTTAATGCTTTAAAAACAGCGTATGCATTGCCAAGAAAGAACAAAACTAGTGCACGATCAATGGTCGTTATTACGGATGGTTATGTAAGTATAGAACGTCAGGCTTTTGAGATGATAGAGAAAAACTTAGGACAAGCCAATGTATTTACCTTCGGAATTGGTTCAGGTGTAAACAGATATTTATTAGAAGGAATGGCAAAAGTAAGCAGTAGCGAATCGTTTATAGCAACGGAAATGAATGAAGCAAATGAAGTTGCCGAAAAGTTCAGAAACTATATCAAATCACCTTTATTGACGCAAATTCGTATCAAAGCAGATGGTTTCGATGCGTACGATGTTACACCAAGTAGCATTCCTGATGTATTTGCTTCGCGTCCTATTCTAGTATTCGGAAAGTACAGAGGCGATGCCACAGGAACATTAACCATTACTGGACAAACTGGAAATGGTGTTTTTCAAAAAGAATTTCGTGTAGCAGATGGTATGTTAAGCAAAGACAATGAAGCACTTCGTTACTTATGGGCACGTAAAAAAATAGAACGTTTAGACGATTATAGAAGACGTTTTGGAGATCATACAAAGCAAGAAGTCATAAAACTTGGAATCAAGTACAATTTAGTAACACAATACACCTCATTTGTTGCTGTAGATAATGAAGTTGTAAACAATAATGGTAATCGTAAAGAAGTAAAGCAACCATTGCCAATGCCAAAAAATGTAAACAATAGTGCGGTAGGAGCAGAAGCTTCTGTAAAAGGAAAAACATTCATTAAAAGAAAGAAGCGCACCAAAGTAGCTAAAGCATATACTAAAAGCTTAAATGAAAAAGCAACCACTTGGTTCCGTGAAAATTATGCGAAAATCGTAGAAAAGTATTTGAAAAAGTACGATGGAATTCGTGTGCAAGTAGCTAAAAATGGTACGATATTAAAAGTTGAAATTCTAATAAATGGCAGTTGGATTGTAAACGAAGTATTGCTTGAGCGAATCAACTTGTTGGATGTAAACGAAGTATTCAGCCTTGGACAAAAAGTAACCGTAACCATAAAGAATTAATAGCATGAAGAAGATATGTTTCCTATTGTTTTGGTGTTGTTCGGTTTCCGCTTTCGCGGGAACTGATACAGCGCTAGAAAAGAATAAACAGCCACAACCATTAGTGTTTATAGCAGGTTTTGATGAAGGTGATAATACCTATTATACCAATGCTAAAAACTATTTCATAAATCAGTATTATCAGGTAGTTGAAGAAACACAAAGTTTGGCAGAGATTTTAGTTTGGCTGCGTTTGCATTATGATGCCAATGTCTATGGAGATATTCATATTGTAAGTCATAGCAATCCTTGGAGAGGTTTAGCTATGAAAATCAATCGCAAAAGTGAGCGAATTACTTCGGCAACTTTAGAAGATGCTTTGAAACTAAAAGAAATCGTACCATTAGCTACTAATTTCTTACAAAAAGATACCAAAATCATTTTTCATTCTTGTGGATTGGGCGCGAATGCTGCACTTTTAAAAAGTCTTAAAAAGGCATTTACATTTGATGATAAAATTCAACTATATGCTTCCGAATTCTTTAATGTGTTTGGTGGAAAATATGCTGAACATTATTTGGCAAAAACCTATTACGGATATTATCCTACGGCGCATTCGCCTGGACCAAGAGCGTTGGCGATAGAATTCAAAAAGAAATATCCAAACGTACAGGCAGATTGGGAAACGGTATTAAAAACACGTGCCGAACAATTGCCAGGTGAACTGTATACCTATCGTTTCAATATTCCAGTAGAGTGGGAGTTTGAATTTGAAGCCAAAGAAGACATACCAAACTTTAATAACAAACAAGAAATCATCGATTGGATTTCCGAAGATGAAACCTTACTCAATACGATCAAAGAGTTCAACATTCCCATAGAAAAATTCAGATGGTTAACAAAAGTGCGTGGCAATACTTTATTCATCAAAGGGAAAACTACGGTTTTATGCGTCATGCAACCGATTATGAAAGCAGGTACTAAACTCGAATATTCGCCTGTTGTTGTGAATGGAATTAGTTATACGAAAGTGTAATGCTAACAGTTTTTTTGATGAAGTAATTAGTCAGAACCTTAAAAAAAGAGATAGTTTCTATATTAAAAATTGGAAGTTTAACGATCTAAACTTCCAATTTTTCATAGATAAAAAACAGAATACTGAGTTTGTTTTACTTTTTAATCAGTTTTAACACCTCATTAAAACTTTCAATTTTCAGAAAATATATTCCGTTACTTAACTGAGAAATGTTCATATTTGAAGCTTCTCTATCATTATAAAAAGTTCCTTGTTTTATAGTTTGTCCTGTAATATCAACAATAGCATATTGTTTTTGATGTAAACGAGTAGGATCTACAGCATTAATAGAAATAATATCTTTTGCTGGATTAGGAAATATGTGGATTGGAGTATTAGTAACCTGAACGTCTTCTACAGATAATAAGGACGGAATACTATATTTAAGAATAACAGTATTTTCTGCGTTTCTTCCACTCATGTAAATGGAGTTATAATCATCAGTTGCAAATAAGTTCGTAATACTATGACTTGTATTGTCAGTTGAAGTTCCAGAATAGGTAATGGCATGTAATACATATCCATTGCTTCCAAAGGTTGTATCTAAAGTCCCATCTGCTAAAAATCTAGCAATGATAAGATTTGGTTTTTTGAAACCTGTTAGATTTGTATTGAAAGTAGTTCCTGCCAAAATAAATTTTCCATCAGGTTGCACTAAAATACGTTGGAAATTGGCAAATTCATTTGGATTAACCTCTAAAGTAATAGTAAGTCTGTCTTCAGCACCAAAATCGATTAATGTTCCTGATGAATTCCACTTGTGAATTATATTTACAGGATTAACAGTGAATGTATTATTAATTCCAGTTAGCATGTAAATAGTATCGTTTTGATCAATTGTAGTATTGGTTTTCACTACATGAGAAGGATTGCTATATGGAGCACTTTTTTTAATCGGATTTGTCACTCCGTTTTCAATGATGACTATGGAAGATTTGTAATGAGATACAGAGTTTACGTTATAGTAAGTTCCTCTGCCTGTTACTACTATTTTTGTATCAGACATAATGTCTACATCTACAGCTCTGTCATCTGAAGAATGTCCAACAGGAGTACTACCTAAGTTAATACCTATATTACTTGCCGTATAATGAAAAGAGGTATCTGCTATACCGTCCGTATCATATTTTCTTAAAAACAAATTATCTACACCTGTTCCTGATCGGTCATCATTTCCACCTACAAAAATACTTCCGTTAGGTGATGATCTTACAATTAAGGGGCTTTTAATATCATCAACATCAAGATGAATATATCCTTGTCCATTAGTTCCAAAATTGGCATCATGAGTACCGTCTAAATTGTATTTGGTCATATAATATGTAGTATATAAATTCTTGGTAAATGTTACTATTTGATTGTCTGTATCTGTATGTAATATACCATATCTGTGAACTCCTGGATCAATGATACTAATGCTGCCAGAATTTCCAAAGGATGTATCTGAACTACCATTTTGATTAAGTCGTTGAATAGTATTGTCTTGTCTGTAGATAATTTTGCATCAGGCTGAAGGCAATCGTTGTATATTCCGATGTCAGTGGTATTAAACGCTACATATCCATTTGTTCCAAAGTTTGTATCTAGGTTACCATCTTGAGCAAAGATTAGTGATGAGAGTAAAACAAAAGCTAAAAACGTATTTCTTTTCATGCTGATAAATTGATTTTAATTGTTTAAGATGTATTTTAAAAATCCTTTTCATAAGGATTTACATATACTATGTCTGTAAAAGAAAAGTGTAACCTTATTTTTTTATCTTTTTCTAAGTTTTATTTTCAGGCTCATAATGAATATTTCGTTTTATGAAAAGAGCCAGTAAAGGCATTGTATTTCAAGGATAGTTAAATAGAGAATACTTTTTTTAACGAATTCTAGATAACTCTTAACGAATTCTAAAGCTACCCAAATTGTTCGGCAGTTTCGTGTGATATTTGAAGTGTAAATCAAGTATAACAATTAAATCAAACAATTATGAAACGTACAACATTCACAGTATTAGGAGTAGCAGCAATGACATTTATAGCATGCAACACAGAAACAAAAGAGGTAAAAGCAGAAAACGTACAAGATTTGAATAAAGTGGAAAATATAGCGGAAGAAACCACGATTCAATTTGAAGAAAAAGCCATGGAAGATTGCATCGCGTATTCAAAAATCTTAAACGACATCAAGTTATTGGAAGCTCAAGAGGCACAAAAAGTTGCAGACAGTATTGCAAAGGTAGAATTGGAAATGAAAGAATCATTAGCAAAAGCAGAAGCTGCTAGAAAGAAAAGAGAAAACACACCAGAAGCATTGGCAAGAAGAGCGAAAGAAGCAGAGTTATGGTTCAAAACTAACTATGAAAGTGTTGTAAAAGCATACAACTCAAACTACGAAGGATTGAAAGTAAAACTAACGACAGAAGGAGATATCTATGAAGTTTCATTATTAGAAAATGGAGAGTGGAAAAAAGATCAAAAATTAATGAAGCAACTTGAGAAAGTAGAAGTAACCAAAGATTTAGCACCAGGAAAAGCAATTGCAATCACGGTAAAAAATGCATAATATGAATCGGTTATCCTACAAACGAGATCGTGACAAAAACACCTTATCTATAAAAAAGATAAGGTGTTTTTTTGAACTCAGATTTAGAATTTGATACGGTTAACTGAATTCATTTGATTGGTCGTTTTTTGATTGATTTTATGGTAGTAATTATCGTTAACTGAGTGCAACTGGATTCCAAATTCCAGTTTTTGCAGTTTCTTTTGCGTATGCTAAGAAAGTTGTTGCTTTTCTACCCAAAACACGTTCCACATCATTAACGACCAACTGGTTTTTTGGATTAGTTAAAACGTGAGTAAATAAATATTCAATCAACCAAACAACATCATTAGGGAGTTGCATTTGTTTCATGCCTTCTACATATTGTTGTAAAGTGATATCGTGAAAATTTAACTTTTTGTTGCTCGTTTTTGAGATAATATTGACAATATCTTTAAACGTGATCAATTCTGGACCTGTAACCTCAATGATTTCACCGTTATACGCATCATCAAGTAAGACTGTAGCTGCAACTTCAGCAATGTCATTCGCATCTACAAATGGAATTAAAACATCAGACATTGGTAGCGCGACTTCTCCAGATAAAATAGGTTCTAAAAAGAAACTTTCGCTCCAATTTTGGTTAAACCAAGATGCTCTCACAATCGTATAATCTATTCCAGAATTCATGACAATTTTTTCACACGCTTCTGCTTCGATTTCTCCTTTTCCAGAAAGTAACACCATTTTTTGAACGCCTAATTCTTTCGCCAAATAAGTTAAGCTTTCTATAGCTTCTTTCACTCCAGGAACGGCTAAATCAGGATAATAGGTGACATACATTTTTTCGATACCTTGTAAGGCATGCACCCAAGTTTCTTTATTGTACCAATCAAAACTTGGCGATGCTGTTCTGGAACCAATTCTAGGTTCAATTCCTTTATTTTTTAACTGTTGTAATACACGGCGACCAGTTTTTCCAGTTCCTCCGATGACTAAAATGTTCGTTTTCATGATGAATTATTTTAAAATGATTTTTGAATAAATGTTGCTATTAATAAAAGTGTGAATGAAATGATACTTGCTATGGTTCTTATAATATGATATTGATTCCAAGTACCTTCAAAATAAGTTCTAAATTGTTTTAATTCAGTTAAGTTAAAACCGTGAATTTTTAATGCATCTAATTCATTGTTTAAAGGAACATTTCCAAAGGCAGTAACTCCAAAAGTTCCAATGAGGTAAATGATGGTAGAAGCCAATACAAACCAAAATACAGTCTTATGATTCAATTGTAAATACGTCGTTAGAAACAATGTAACTAAGCTTCCAAAGAATACGATGAAAAATACAGGATTTAAGATTTCTCTATTGATGTTTTGCATGGTTTCCAAATATGTGAGATCAGTTACTTTTTTTGTTCCTACTATGACAGAAACAGACCAAGCAAAGAAAAAACCAGTAGCAAGTGCATTTAGTAACACCGTACAAAAAAGAACATACGTTTTCATGCCTTTATTTTTTGTTTAAATGATTCCCGAAATACAGTACAATGAAGTATAACTCAACTGCAATAGTGTAAAACATCGGATCTCCAAAAAACGTTGAATAATTACCGCCATTTGGAATGATAAATACAGGAACGGTTATAAGTGCATCTAATAATGTTACTACAATTACGAAGCTAAGCGCTAGTATAGCTGGTTTTGTATAGCTATTTTTATAGAACAAATACGTTCCTAAACACGCACTAGGTATAATGCCCAAAGCCAGCGTAATATTTGATTGCAAATCTGAGTTTTCTATAATAGGGACATAAAATGAAAAGAGGTAAAAGCTCACACCTAAGATCCAAACTAATACGGCGCAAATAATGCTAAATAGATTTTTACGTATCATGATTTTTGTTTTTGAATTATGATACAAATCTACAGCTGCTGTAGTTCAGCGACTTATTCAAAAAGAATTATGATTTATTCGAAAAGAATTTTATACTTGGCTAGGTCTGTAACCAAACTTTTTTTCAAAGGCGTTTGAGAAAGAACCTAAACTGTCATAACCTACTGCCCAAGCTGCTTCTTGAATGGTTTTTTGCTCATTCTTAATTAGATGATAAGCTTTCTTTAAGCGTTCATTTTGTAGATACTTAAAAACAGGAACACCAAACTGTGCTTTGAATTCTATTTTAAGTGTATTGGTATTGGTGCCAATTTTATGCGCTAATTCTGTTAAAGAGGGTGGATTTTCTAAATTGGATATTAAAATTTCTTGCGCGAGATTAATTTTTTCAATTTGTGCCGTATTGAGTTTTGTATTTTCTTGTTTTGCAAGTTGACCAAAATAGTGCGAAAGTAAAGCGGTCATGTGACTTTTATAAAACAGCATTTTAATTTCTCCTTCATACGTATTGCTGAAGAATTGCTCTACAAGTAGAAACATTTCTGGACTCATATTAAATACTGGACCTTCAACATAATGATCTTTCGGATGTACTAATTGATGCAAAAACTTTTCTAAAAATTGACCTTCGCCATTGGGTAATTTATATATGTTTTTAACCGTTGTTGCGATGACTAAACACTGTAGTGATTTTTGTTTAGAAACATGATGTTCAAATTCCACTTTATTATCTGCATAAAATGATAATACCATTCCTTTGGTGTGCTGAAATTCTTTGGTCTTTCCGTCAAACTTAACGTTAAGGCCAACATTTCCTGCACCATAAAAGGCGATAGCAATTACTGGTTCGTCAAAAAAACACGAATCAATTACATTGTCATCAGAAGAAGCTTCTTCTAATAAAATGGTGTAATCAGTTATGTCTAATATTTCACGATTCATTTTTTGCGATTTACTAAGGTGTACTTATTATTTACTGTTGTACAACAAGAGTTTTAAAACTACAATTTTCTCATGCAACGTCAAAATGTCCCAAAACCTAAAACCCAAATTCCAAGTTTCAAAACTTACACCACAAACACCAACGGATCAGGATGTTTATACGAATATTGAAGTAATTCTTTACTCTTTGTATTTGAAATTATTTTAAAGGAAGTAGAATCAGAAACTTTGAATTCTGGTGGCATCAAACCAATCTTCTTAGCTGCTAATGTATAAAACTCTTCTCGTAATGGATGTTCATCTGAGCAACCATTGATAATTTCTCCCCAAGTTTGTTTTTCAATAATTGCGTTGATCAATCCAATACAATCATCTTGGTGAATCATATTTACAGGCGCTTTTCCATTGGGAAGTTCTTTTTTATTTGCTAAAAATCGTCCTGGAAACCTGTCATATCCAAAAAGTCCAGCAAAACGTAGAATCGTCAATCGCTCTTGTAAATGTGCTTTTAATATATTTTCGACAGCTAAGACTGCTTTTCCCGATTCTTTTTCAGGCTGATTTTCTAGAGTTTCCGTAACCCAATCATTCGTATTTTGATACACAGATGTAGAACTTACAAAAATCACTTTTTGTGTTTTGTTAATGAATGGTAAAATTGCTTGTATTTGCTCTTGATAAATGGAAACAATAGTAGGAATTCTTCTCGGAGGAAAATTAATCACAATCACATCGCTATTCGCTAAAAAGTCAATGAATAATTCGTTGTTTCGTGTAGTTCCTAGAGAGAAAACATACGGTTGAATGTTAGCTTCTTTCAATAAAGCTACTTTTTCTGGCGAAGTGGTAGAACCTTTTACAATATAATCTTGTGTAATAAAGTATTTTGCTAATGGTAACCCTAACCATCCACAACCTAAGATGCTAATTTGTCTATTTTTCACAATGTTTGTTATCTTTCAATTAAAACAACTGTCTTGGTTCTTCATTTCCAGTAATGGCGTCATTTTCAGGTTCACTGTCTGCACGTTTCAAAATAGACTCAGGAAGTGATTTCTTAGCTTTTGCGCCCATTTTCTTAATTTTTTCAATACTTTTGATGATATTTCCACGCCCTTCAAACAGTTTGTTCATCGCAGCTGAATAATCAGATTTTGTCGCGTCAATCTTTTTTCCAATTCCGATTAAATCGTTCATAAAACCTTCAAACTTATCATACAAAGCACCAGCTTGTCGCGCAATTTCAATCGCATTTCGTTGCTGTTTTTCATTATTCCACATGGTGTCAATCGTACGCAAAGTTGCTAATAGAGTAGTAGGTGTTACAATGACAATATTCTTCTCAAATGCTTTGCTGTACAGGGTTGTATCTTCATTTACGGCAATGGCAAATGCAGGTTCTATCGGAATAAACATCAAGACAAAATCAGGACTTTCAATCTCGTATAAATCTTCGTATTTCTTGGCAGATAATTGCTCTATATGACGTTTTATGGACGTTAAATGTTCTTTTAAACTTATTGCTCGTTCTTCATCTTCTGTATTTACATAACGTTCGTAAGCAGTTAAAGAAACCTTAGAATCAATTACCATCTTTTTGTTGTTTGGCAAATTGATAATTACATCTGGCAATACTCTGGAACCATCTTCACGTGTAAAATTTTGTTGTACAACATATTCACGATCTTTTTCCAATCCGCTTTTTTCTAACACGCGCTCTAGCACCAATTCTCCCCAATTTCCTTGCATTTTACTATCACCTTTTAAGGCTTTCGTTAAATTTACAGCTTCTTGACTGATTTGTAAATTGGCTTTACTCAGTTCCGATAATTTTTCGCGCAAGGCAGAATGAATGCTAATATTTTCCTTCTGAGAATCTTCTACTTTCTTTTCAAAATGCTGAATTTTCTCTTGAAGTGGCGTCAAAATGTTTTTAATATTTTCTTTATTCTGCTCTGTAAATTTATTCGATTTTTCTTCCAAAATTTTATTAGCGAGCAATTCAAAATCTTTGCGCAACTGTTCTTGCTGCTTTTTTAGCGATTCGTCACGTTCTATATTTTGTTTTTGTAGATTTACAAATTCTGAATTTTTTCGCGCCAATTCAACATTCAAAAAATCTTTTTCACGTCTAATTTCCTCACGTTCTTGTTCTGTTTTTGCTAAATTTTCTTTGAAACTTTCCAATTGCTGTTGAAACGACTTGTTCTGTTTTTCATTTTCAGCATGTAACTGTGTTTTTAAATCGTCAAATTGTGATTTTAATTGGCGATTACGTTCGTGTAAACCTTCTTGTTGTGCTTTCGTTTTTAGGTTTCCGATGTACATTCCCAAGAAAATACCAACGGCTAAAAAGATGACAATAAGGACAATATAAATAACGATTTCTGACATGAAGTAAATTTTGTGTAAAGATACTATTTTGTATGAATTTTGGATTCAGCCTACACCAGAAAGTTTATGACAAAGTTGAGCAATCATCTTCGTTCTCGTAATCGGAAGAATGTATATATTTCAAAAATAAAAGCAATTAGAGTGCTTCCCATAAAAAGATATAAAAGCGGTTTAAAATTTATACTTTTATTCAGTATTTCCCGGTTAAGATCTGTGGTAACAGTATCTGGAATTTCAATAAAAAAAACAGCTACAATATTTAAAATGGCAGCTACAATAAATAATCCATTAAAAATTAGATAAAGATAACTTGCAAAACGATTTTGGAATTTTGTAGATAGAACCCTCAAAAAGTACATGAATGCGAATACGAAAACAAATACATGTATTACATAATCAAACGTTGAAATCACAAAATAAGTGTCATGAACATTAATATCTAAAGTTGCATCTGCCGCCAATAGTGTTTTTATATCCAGAGGAAACCAAAGCAGCGCAAAGAATATAACGAAGCATAAACACAAATAAGGAAGTTCTTTTTTCATAAATGAAAGGGCTTAGGAAAATAAAAGTACAGTATCATTTTTAGAAAGTTTTAATTTTTTTTCAAACTGTAAGCCAATTTTGTTCAATAATCCGATAGAAGCCATGTTGTTTTGATCGGTAATGGCAACAATTTTTGAAATTTGTAATTCTTCTTTTGCATATTGCAAAGTAGCTTTGGCAGCTTCATAAGTATATCCTTTGCGTCCGTAAGCAGGCAATAATGCAAACCCAATATCAATATCTTCCAGAGAATCTCTATTCACCAAGCCACACATACCAATGGGAGTTTTAGTTTCTTTGAGTTCCATGAGCCACAAGCCAAAACCATTTTTAGTATAACTCTTTCGCAAATTCTCTCTAATATATTCCTCAGCAACGCCTGGCGTACGAATATTACGATCACCAATATATTGAATCCACGATGGTGTATTTACTAATTCTAAGACGAAATCGACATCATCCAATGAAAATTCGCGTAAGTATAAACGTTTCGTTTCTAGTATTCTTTTCAAAACTCGGTTCTTAGAATGTAAAGCTATAGAATAAAAAAAGAAATAAAAAAAACTTGTAGTCAAGTTTTGGCACAGTAGTTGGTACTTATAAATTGTGACACGGTGAAGACCTTACATAGAGCTGGTTACTCGAAGTAAAAGAGTCGTGATTACATTTGGTTGGTTAGTTTAGTTTAAAAAAACACTTCACGCTTGTGAGGTGTTTTTTTTATATTTAAAATCTTCTCGAAATTTTATGGAGTTAGTTCCAGAAAACAAAAACTATATCATACGAACTCCGATAATATCCTTTATAAAAAATACACCAGATCCACTTGAGTATGTTGGAATTCATCGTTCTTATGTGGTCCATATCGATAAAGTCACTGCTAAGCACAATAGAGAAGTTATTGTAAACAAAGAAAAGCTACCAGTGAATAATTTATATCAGGAGGAATTGGACAGATTAATTTTTCAGCCATAAAATTTCACAACAAAAAGCTACAAATTCACACCATAGCATTTTTGAACCACCACTTTTTTGTATTAAGTCAACACTTAGTATTTCCGTTTTGATTTTTTGTTTTTTGAGATAAATACATTTGAGACATCAAATTATTAGTAATTTAAATTTAAAATTATGAAGAAATCAAAGATCAAATCATTAAAGTTAAACAAGCAACAAGTGTCTAAATTAGGAGTTAACGTATCATCCATAAAAGGAGGCGCTTCAGGAGGTCATGATAATTGTATTCCTACCTACTTAAGAACAAATAAAACATGTGTATATGTATGCAACAATAATTTAACAATATCTCTTTGTAATACTAGAAGATAAATAATTTTTAAAAAATAATAAGATGAAACAAAGAAATAAAAAGTTTAATTCATTACAATTAAACAAAGTAAAAGTAAGCCAGATACTAGGAGGAATTACAGATCCAGATCTAGATGGAGATGGAGAAAAAGAAACACCAAAAACTGGGCAAGAGTGTAGTGACTCAAATGCAGATTGTCAAGCTACTGACGTAAGAGCCTGTAATCCTAGATAGATTTTAAAATAAAACGAATCAACCAAAAAATATTTTTTTAACGCTAAACAAATTTGGCACAGTACTTGGTATCCATAAAATGTAATACGATGTAGACATTACACAGAGCTGGTTACTTGAGGTAAAATAGTCGTACTTACATTTTGGTTGGTTAGTTTAGTTTAAAAAAACACTTCACGCTTGTGAGGTGTTTTTTTCATTATAGACTGATTAGTTTTTAAAATATACTGAGAGAAATCGTGAAGAAAACCGATTTAACCGATGTATTTTTTTAATATATTAGCTACAATTCTCCTTGAAAATTTAGAACTGTTCCTGTTATATGAATTACAAATGTGCCTACCTGTTTTTGTTTTGTTGCAGTCAATTTTTGTGTGCTCAAAATTATATATACAAAGAATTCGGAATTATTGATGGACTACCAAGTTTAGAAACATACGAATTACACCAAGACAAAAATGGAGTCATTTGGATTGCTACAGATAGAGGAATTTCAAGCAATAACGGATACGAAATCAAAACCTATGGCGTTACTGATGGGTTATCAGATATGGTTGTGTTAGATCTTTTCCCGCAAAAAGACGGAACTATTTATTTTGCAACGTTTAAAAATCAGCTATTTTATTTCAACGAAAATTTTAACGGATTTAAACCCTATCCTCACAATAAGCTTTTAAAACAATTAAGGTCTACTGAACATATTAATAGCTTGTATATTGACGATCAGGGAAATATGCATATTTCTTGCGAAGCCATGTATGGAAAGTTTATCATTTCAAAAGATGGTAAATTGTTAGAGAAGCCCTTACAAGAAACCCCAATGGCTACTAATGAACATTGGCTTGAATTTGAAATGAAAAATGATGCTCCCTATTTTTTTTCCTTGACATTAGATAGTTCTGCAATCAAAAAGAACACATTGTACCTAAAAGTAAAGGGAAGTTTTTATTCCAGCGCATTCTCGCTTTTAAGTAACAAGCATAAAATATATACCGATGGTACAGAAGTACATATATTGAACGAGAAAGGAACAGTATTACGCACTATCACAAGAAAAAATAGAGTAATTTCTTTAAAAGCAATTGATGCAACTACGTTTTTTGTAGGCTATGAATTTGGTGGCGGTACTATTTTTGATATTGAAGGAACTGTTAAAGATCATTTTTTAGATAACAAATCTGTTACCGATTTTTTAATAGATCATGCAGGAAGTTATTGGTTTTCTACATTGCATTCGGGTGTTTTTTACATAAAAGAACCAGCCATAAAATTTATGCCTACAGGTATTTCTTCTCCTGTAAAATCATTAACAAAGAATGAACGTAATGAATTGTACATAGGGTACAGAATAGGCGATGTACTCAAGTTAGATGCAAAACGTCATATTTCAAAAGTACATACATCAACTAATGATGTAAGAGCTCATGTAGAGTATGATACAATACACAAACAATTATATGTGCATTCGCAAACTATATTTTTTAGGGAAGATGAAAATGGTAAAAAAGAACATTTTAAAAATTCATTTGCTAAAGATTACGTTTTTAAACTATCAGAACCTACTCCAAGAGGAGTTTTTATGTCAAGTAGCCAAAGTATTACACGTATTCATCAAACAGGGTATGAACAAAAAAAATGTCTTATAGAATTCATGATGTAGCAGAATGGGGAGAAGAATTATACTTTGGAACACCAAATGGCGCTTACTTACTTAAAGAAGAGAAAGTATCGTCCTTAACGAAAAAAAATCGATTGTTTCAAAATAGAGTAGATGATATTGATGTAAATACCAAGAGAGAAGAAGTTTATTTTGGCACGTTAGGCGCAGGAATTATTATTGATGATAAAAAAACAAATGAAATTCGCAACATAACCAAACAAAATGGGTTGTTGAGCAATATTATAAATGAGCTTCATATTGAAAGTAAAGATGAACTTTGGGTATGTACAAACTTCGGGTTAAATAGAATAAAATTTACAAAAAATGATACATATCAAATCACAGGATTAAAAAGTTCAAATGGCTTATTGAATGGAGGAATTAGTGATGTTGAAATCATTGAAGATACAGTTTGGATTGCTTCTAAGAAAGGGTTAGTGTATGCGCCAAAACGATTGTTTGACGCAAAAACTACGTCCAACACATATCACTTGAAAGTAAAAGAATTTTATGTAAACGATTCGTCAGTAGTTCAAGAAAAATTAAAAAACCTATCTCATGAAGAAAACAGAATAGAATTTTTAGTAGAAGGAATTCATTTTAAAGCCCCCAACGAGCTAACTTACACATATAAAATGGAAGGTTTAGATACAAAATGGTATCAAACTAAAAATAGACGCATATCGTATCCGGCGCTGCCTTATGGAGATTATACATTTAAAGTAGCAGCTTCTACAATATCAAAAGATAAAAATCTTACTTTCTTAGAAATTCCTATTCATATACATGCTCCATTTTGGAAACAAATTTGGTTTGTGGTTTCAGTAATTTTATTTGTAATTGTGTTAATCTATTTATTTTTTAAATATAGAATACTCTCTTATAACAGACATATTATCCGTGAGTTATTACGTTTGTTAGTCAAAAAAATAAAGCGCAAAGATTTATACTTCTCATTCAAAGAAGCAGGACAAGAAATTAGAATAAAAACAGATACAATATTATATATAAAGTCTGCAGGAAACTATGTAGAAGTCATCACCGAACAAAAAAACTACACTATACGTACTAAAATTGGCGAATTCATTAATCTCATGCCAGATCCGTTAGAATATTTACGAATTCATCGTTCGTATATTGTTCGGATTGATAAAGTAGCAGCAAAAAATAATAAAGAAGTTACGGTAAACGGTGAAAAAATTCCTGTTAGTAATTCGTATGTAACTGAATTGAATAATTTGATTTTTTAATCAGAAAAAATTCATCCCAAATACAGTTTATTTCATCCCATTTCACTTTTTATTCATCACTATTTTTGTGGCAAACTGTCACAAATTATTTAAAATTAGACGCTTAAGGTTTTCATGTGCATACTTTTGAATTGTTAACTAAAACCTTTCAAAAATGAAAACACAACGCATTGCCTTATTAAATGCTCGAATTCTTGGGAATAAAACCGCTTTTAAATTATAGGAGGAATTACTAATCCTAATAATGATGAAGATGAGGATGATTATGAACACACGGCGGCTGACGTAGCTGCACCAGAAAATCCTACAGGAACTACAAGTAGCTCAACAACTACAAATCCCACACCAAGAAGAACTGGATCATAGTATTCTAACGAATAAAAATCAATTAAAGAACATTTTAATCATGAAGAAGCAACATCTTAAATCATTAAAACTAAGCAAGAAAATAATTGTAAATGATTATTCATTAAAAGGAGGAATTAGAGATATCACCGATCCGTCTTTAGATCCAGACGCCGATTGTGGATCAAATGACCATCCTTTAGGAAAAAATCCAGATCCAAGAAGCCCAAAATAATAACACTAGAAATAATTAATCATTAACCTAAAATTTTTATAAAATGAAAAAAAAACATCTTAAATCACTAAAACTAAACAAGAAATCAATCTCTAATTTTAATGCAAATACCTTAAAAGGAGGAATAATAACATGGCTCAATGCTGAATGTAGAACAGAAACTTGTCCACGATCTTTAAATTGTGAGCCAGCTAGCCAAAATACGTGTGCTTATAAATCTTGCGTAGTTTGTGATGCTTAATCCAAACATGAAATCCAGTTCAAAATAATAATCAAGCAACTCTTGATGAACAATCAACTATTAAAAACGCATAATTCTTAAAAAACAAAACCTTACATCATTATCACTAAAAAAAACACAATTTCTAATTTTAATTAAGTAGAAATCAAAGTAGGAATTAGTGGAGGCGCATGTGTACCTTCTAGGAACTGCCATTATACATTTGTTTTCTCTTGTAATAATTCAGATCTTAGAACATGTACAGATTCAGTTATACACTGTGCTGGCTAATTTAAACAACACTTAAAGTGCTTCATTAAAAAATAGTTACCATAGTATTGCTGTTTTAATGAAGCCTTTTTCTAATCAACTATAGAAGCTTTCAAATGCTAAAATTTTGTTAGAATTTAAAGGACTGTACAATAATTTGGTATGAAAGTTGGTTCATAGTATATAGTATTATGATGATGACAGTACAAAGAGCTGGTTACTTGCGTAAAGAGAGTCATAGTACATTGGTTGGTTAGTTTAGTTAAAAAAACACTTCACGCTTGTGAGGTGTTTTTTTCGTTTTTAGTGAAACTCAATTTTGGGAAGTCTGAAAGACGCGTACAAAATTGCAAGTTGAACTAATTTTGACTTCTTTAGCACTTAGCAGTATTTCTAATATTCTGCATTAGTATTAATACTATTTTGTGACTATTTAACAGAAAATATAATCTTTTTAAGAAATAGTGTAACGTTTTGGCACAGATGTTGTCTTGTATAATGTGTATTACGATGACGACAGTACAAAGAGCTGGTTACTTGAGTAAAGAGAGTCGTATTACATTTTTTGGTTGGTTAGTTTTAGAAAACGTCTTATCGCTTGATAAGGCGTTTTTTTGTACAACCTATTTGTTTTGGACTTTAAAACTTCCTGAATTTGAGTCGAATACAATTAAATCATTTGGGAATAATTTTTCAAAAACACCTTGTTCAATCAGCTCACATGGTGTTCCTGAAAATACCTTACCATCATTCATTACAATCATTTCATCACATAATTGAATCGCCAAATCAATTTCATGCGTAGAAAACAACATGGTTTTTTGTGTATCGTGAGCTAATTTTTTTAGCAGATTCAAAACATACGCTTTATGATACATATCTAAATGTGTGGTGGGTTCATCAAGAATAATCATAGAAGTATCTTGTGCCAACGCACGTGCAATCATTACTTTTTGCAATTGTCCATCACTCAGCGTATAACATTTACGATACTTCAATTCGACCAAATTCGTTTTTTGCAAGGCACTTTCTACAATTGCATGATCGTTTTTAGAAAGATTTCCAATCCAATTGGTATATGGTTGACGACCTAAAGCAATTAATTCCACAACAGTTAAATTTTTGGAAGGAATTTGTTCTGTCAATACCAAACTAATCTCTTTCGCCAATTCCGCATTTGAATAGGAGTGAAGCGACTTATTTTGCAATAGAATCTCTCCCGAAAGTGGTTGCTGAATTTTAGCAAGCGTACGTAACAAAGTAGATTTCCCAATACCGTTTGCGCCAACCAATGCCACTAATTTCCCTTTCGAAATTTTAAAATCAATCGCTTCCGCAATCACCTTGCGATTTGCTTTCTCTTGATAGCCAATGCTAAGTGAAGCTGCTTGTAGTACTGGATATGTAATTGTTTTAGAGATATGTTTTTTTATTTGAGATGATAAAAGTACGTTTTTTTACAGTAGATTTTAAAAAGTGAAATTGTATTTTTGATTTTGAGTTATAAAAAGAATAGTTATAAAATATATAAAGTATAGAAATGAAAAAAATCAAAGTAAAGGTGTATTCGTTTAATAGTGAGCGTATTAAAGTTTTCTTTAGCGTTTTGTAATTCATGTACCTCTCAGATAGATAATCAAACTAAATTGCAACTTAAGGAGATCAAGAATGAAATTATTAATTATTTAGATTCATCTGATTGTTATTTTGATAAGATCATTTCTGATCATAAAAATGGAGTTGACAATAGTACAATTAATAAAAAATACAACAGAAAACTTGAAATTTCTAGAACTTTTAAATTAGATAAATCATTGAGTAGTTAAAGAAAGATTAGATATAAATACAATTATTTATAATTCAAAAACTTTTAAATCCTTGAAAAAAGCTTTATGCATCTAAAAAATCATTTTGCGTTTGCGTACCAACAACCAAATAACTACAGGCGCGCCAATCATAGAAGTAATGGCATTAATAGGTAAGGTAATATCACTAAACGGAACCTGCGCAATACTATCGCAAACCAACAATAAAATTCCGCCAATTAAGCAAACACTTGGGACTAAAATTTTGTGATTGGTAGTATTAAAAAATAATCGTGTAATGTGCGGAATAGCCAAGCCGATAAACGCAATCGGACCTACAAAAGCAGTACAACTTCCAGCCATTAAACTGGTTGCAATAATGACAGTATAGCGTGCTCTTTTGATATCAATTCCTAAACTACGAGCGTAGTTTTCACCTAATAAGAAAGCATTCAATGATTTAATGGAAAGAATACTTAGCAAAATTCCACCAACAATCAAACCGCTTAAAATCCCTAGTTCTTGCCAACTTAAATTTCCCAACGAACCTAAAGTCCATATCATAAATTGTTTCAATTCTTCGGCATCACTAAAATATGTCAACACACTTACTATTGCAGAAGTAATACTTCCAAACATCAATCCGATGATCAAAATAGACATAGTGTCTTTTACACGTGTAGACACAATCATTACAGTTAACAAAACTAAGAAACTTCCCAAACTAGCCGCAATAACTAAGCTATAACTAGATAATAAAAGTGTTCCAAAAAATCCGCCAAATGCAGAAGCGCCCATAATAAGTAGCGCAACTCCTAAACTTGCTCCAGAACTCAAGCCTAGCACAAAAGGTCCTGAAAGCGGATTTCTAAATAATGTTTGCATCAACAATCCGCTTAACGACAATCCAAAACCAACCAAAACGGCTGCAATAGCTTTGGGCAAGCGAATCGATAAAATGGTAGTTCGCCAGGTTTCTTTCTCAATTTCGCCACCTGTAAAGGCTGCAAAAATTCCTTCCATAGAAATAGATACCGAACCTAAGCTGATATTCATTAAGAAACAACCGATCAATACTATAATCAGGACAATAAAGGTGAAACGATATGATTTTTGATCAGGCAACTATAACAAAGGTTTAAAAAAGAAAGGTTGATAATTTGGCAAAATTTCTGGATGAATCGCTTTAATAATGTCTTTCAACACAATATCTGGTCGCGTTGGTGCCAATTCATAATACATCGTACCGCCTGTTTTTCCAATGGTATTTGCCGTAGTATATATTTTTTTGTTTTTAAAAGGAGCAAATTCAGCATACAATCGATTCGCTTCTTTCATATCTTCATACGTTTTAAAACGTCCAGGACCAATCCAAATATCAGTATCAGCAGCTTTATCCAGTACACTTTCGGCACTCAAAGATAAACTTCCAGTTCCTTTAGAATTTGCCCAAATATAGGCTGCGTTTGCATCAATTAAATATTGCGCTTGAAAACTTTCGCCAGCAGGTAAATACCAAATGTCTTTAAACATTGCACCAGCCAAAACGGTAGGTTTTGTAGTTGCTTTTGTAGCTAATTTTTTAGCTTCTAGATAATTATCTGCGATATCTTTAAATACTTCTTTTGCTTTGGCTTCTTTTTGAAAGAAAGGTGCAAAAAAGTGAATCCATTCTGCCCTTCCTAAAGGTGTTCCTTCGGTCCAATCACCATTATATACTACAGGAATATTTGCTTTTTGTATAGTTTCATACGTTGGATTTGAATTATTGATAGAAAACCCAATCACAAGTTCAGGTTGTAAATCGATTAAAAGTTCAATATTAATTTGTTCGTTTTGTCCAATATCTTTCACTTTTCCAGCATCAATCAACGCACGTGTTTTTTCAGAAGAAATATAATTAGTTTGCGGAAAACCTACCAATGTATGTTCTACACCTAGCATTTCTAAAGTAGGAATATGAGTTGTTGAGGTTACAACCACGCGTTCTATTGGTGTTAAAACAATAGCATCATACGCATTGCGATCTAAAGTAATGCTAGCAGCTTTTTCTCTCGGAAGTAAGGCATACTTAAAATCTTTTTCGGCATCTGGCCAAGGAGAAAATACAGTAACAATAGTAATATCATTTGATTTTTCAATAGAAAATTTCTTGGCATGTGCTAAATTTTCAGTAGTAGTTTTAACTTTTTCTATACCGGGAAGTGTCTCTTCTGAAGTTTCTTTTTTCTCTGTTTTACATGAAAAACAAAGGATACACAAAAAAAATAATACACAAAAAATAGATTTGAATGCTTGCATGAATATGGTTGCTAATTTTTTCAAAAGTAATATTATTTCATGTTTTATATAGATAGATTCTAAAAGAATGTTTATTTTTGCGGCGAATTTTGGTTTCGAGCATGCATTAGTAGTCTCGGATTAAAAGGGAATCAAGTGAAAAGGCAACGCACCTTCATTCTTGAACTGTTCCCGCAACTGTAAGCATGTGCTGAATGATATTCAGTACTTCATTTCAAAAATGAATTGCTATAACTACATGACCACTGAATTTTCGGGAAGGTATATAGCAAATTGTAAGTCAGGAGACCTGCCAATTTTCATAATTAATGTCAAACTTTCGGGATAAAAGTTTGCGTATGGAAACCCATACTTTATTCCCATAAAAAGAAAACTAAATGAAAAGAACAGTACTATCTGTTAGTGCCTTGTTTTTAGCATATACAGCTGTATTTGCACAACAACAAGACGAAACTGAACAATTAGATGAGGTTGTTATCTCTGATTCACGTCATGCATTAAAACGTGAAAACTCTGGTAAAACAGTGATCACTATTTCTAGTGAAGAAATTAAAAGAAATCAAGGAAAAACAGTTGCTGAGGTTATCAATACCAAAAGTGGAATTGAAATTTTAGGAAGTAGAAGTAATGCTGGACAAAACCTAAGTTATTTCGTTCGTGGAGGAAACAACCGCCAAGTATTAATCATGGTTGATGGTATTCAGGTAAATGATCCCTCTTCTATTGCAAATGACTTTGATTTACGTTTGATTGCTCTAGATCAAATTGAATCTATCGAAATTATTAAAGGAGCTTCAAGTACTCTATACGGAAGTGGTGCAGCTACAGCTGTAATTAGCATCACAACTAAAAAAGCCTCTGATGATACTATCGCTTTACGAGTAAATAGTTCTTTTGGAACGAATCAATCACAAGACGATTCTGATTATAACATAAACGATTTTTCAAACAGTGCTCGTGTTGACGGAACTGTAGACGATTTAACATATGCGGTAAGTTTTGGTCACCAAAGTACTGACGGTTTGTCTGCAGTAATTGGTGAAGAAAGTGATCGTTTTTCTCGCATAAATGCAAACGTAAAAATAGGATATACATTTTCGGATGCATTTAATGTCAGTATTTTTGGTTCCCAAGATAAATTTAGAAATGGATTTGATAATTCTTCTCCAATAGCGGATGCAGAATTTGAAGGAGTATCTGATCAATATCGTTTTGGAATTGCTCCAAAATATACATACAAAAACGGTAGTGTTACTATGAATGCTGCGTATACAACCATTGATCGTGAGTTTTTCTCAAATTTCCCGTCAACATTTGAAGGAGAAACAATTGCTGTAGATATTTACAACAAATACAACTTTAACAACCAGTTTTACACGGTTGTTGGATTAAACTATATTGATAACCAAACGGTTTTTGCAGAAGAGCAATCTTCTTCTATTGTTGATCCTTACGTAAATGTAGTATATGTTTCTGATTTCGGATTAAACGTAAATGCTGGTGGACGTTTAAACAACCACAGTGAGTACGGAACACACTTTACATACAACTTAAATCCATCATATCGTATGGCTTTAGGACAAGGATATGCTAAGGTATTTGGATCGTATAGTACATCATTTATTGCACCAACATTATCACAGTTGTTTGGAAACTTTGGACCAAATCCAAATTTAGAGCCAGAAGAAAATACAACTATAGAAGGTGGAGTAGAAGTACAGTTATCTGATAAATTACGTGCAAGCGCATTATACTTCAACAGAAAAGAAGAAAACTTTATTCAATATACAGTAACAGATTTCACAACATTTGCAGGTGAATACCAAAATGTAAATGAAGAGTTTACTGTAAATGGTGCAGAAGTAGAGGTATCTGCAACGCCAATTGAAAACTTAACTATTGATGCAAACTATACATTTACAGAGAAAAAAGATGTAGAAGTATTGCGTATACCAAAGCATAAAGCAAACTTAAACGTAGGATATGCATTTTCTCCAAATACAAATGCAGGATTATCATACCAATTCACGTCTGAGCGTTTAGACAGAGATTTTACAACATTCCAAACTGTAGAGTTGGAAGCCTTCAATTTAATTGGAGTAAATGTAAATCACCAGTTTAACCAACGTTGGACAGGATTTATTACCGTATCAAATATATTCAATGAAGAATATACAGAGATTACAGGATTTACAACGAGAGGTACTAACGTACGTGTAGGATTTTCGTTAAACCTGTAAAGTTTATTTAATACCACAACAATAAGTTTTAAAAGCCATCCAAACGGGATGGCTTTTTTTGTATAACTCTTTAGGTACTTAATCGAGCAAAAATACAACGTCAAATTTTTGTTCTACAGGCTGACTTGGTGCTGGAACAACAACCCGTTTAGTAAGCGTTTCTTGTGTGGCAGTTCTAATAATTCTGTAACGTAAACCTCTTTCTTTCACTATTAATTTGTTTGGTGCTGAAGAATTGTCAAATGCGCTTTGAAGCTTGCTTATAATATTAGAGTCTAATAAATTTTCCAATAATTCAGAAAATACAAAAACTGTTTTTTGAGGCATGCGAATGGAAAGTTCTCCTGTGCATACTAATGCTTCGGTCTTAAAAAGGCAGTCATAATACTTTCTATAGCGTTATTAATACAAGTACCAAACCAACCGCTTGTTAAAATTACTTCTGGTCCATGTAGTTTATAAGATAAATTTACTCCTGAAGGAGCTTCAAAACGACTGACACGTTCACTTTATGCAGGAATTGGAATTACAGATGTGGTATTTGAAGTATTTAAATCTTCCCAAAAACTTACATGAATATCTATTTTTTGTGCTGCGTCTACTAAGGGTTGTAAATTGTTTTTTACGGTTTTTTTAACAGCTTGATTTGTGTCATTAAAAAAAACTTCTTGAAAATGAACAATGATTAAATCTTTTTTTAATTCCATGATATATATTTTTTATGACATTACTATTTTTAGGTAGTAATGTTATGATTATTGAATACCTCAAAATTAGAAGCTACAATACCGTTTAAAAACACATGAATTTAACCTATTTAGGTGATATTTATGTTTGATTTACTTTGTAGAAAATTTCTACAACACCATTCTTTGAAATTTGTTCAAATCCATTAATGACTTGTGGTTCCTCGTATTTTTGAATAAAATCAATATGTCCAACTTTCAAAGTTTGCAATATTTGAAAAGCTGTATGTGTAGTTAATGGTTTTGTATTGACAATAATTAGTGGTTTATCATGTATGGTATATTGTCTATTAAAATAGCATTCTTTAATCCAAGCTATGCTCTCTTTTTTTACTTTTCGTTTTTGTCTAATTTTATTAGTTAGAATAAAAGGAAGTAGATCATATTTTGGTCTTGTACATCTAATAGGATTCTTATTGGTGTTGATAAAATAGATACTTCTGATGTCTTTTTATCAATAGTGTTAAGATCTTCTTCACTGCAAGGAACGCCATCGACAATAAAAAGATCATTTCCAATTTTTACACTATCGCTTGCATGAAGAAATCGTTTTTGAATGTATTGTTCAATGTCAGTAGCAGTATGAGAATTGGTAACTTTTTGAGTAGCTTTTGTAGTTACTTTACATGAAAACAAAGAAGAAAGACTTAAGAACAGAATAATATAGGAGAAGCTATTTTTTATCTAAATAAGTATTGATATACTCAAAACTATTGCAGATGATTGATATTGGAAAGTACCATTGAGTTAGTTATCTTACCATTTGAATTCGTGAACAGTAATTTCAAAAGAAAATCATAAGGAAACACAAAAAAAGCCACTCAATTAAGAGTGACTTTCCTAGTATAGTTTTACGAATTAGTAGTACTACCTATTTAGTATGAAGTACTAATATTTTTACTCGTTGATGATTAGTTTATGGTTTTGTAAAGCATCATCGTTATCACCAACTTTTAAATCGATATACATACGATTTCCTGTAATTCTGCGTAATTTGGTTTCTGTAACTCCTTCAATTGGAATTATTTTTGTTGGATCTTGTAAAGCAGGTCTTCCAGCGGCAGCAATATTTGCTAAAGCAGCAGCTAATAAAGGTTCTGTTTCATCTCCTAATACTCCAAGATTTGTTAAATCTTCTGCAATTTCAATATCAGGATTCAATCCGTCAGTATAATTTGAGAAACCAGCGCTATTTTCCAAACGAGAAATTAACGGCTGCATTGCCCATTTGTGATTTGGATTCAATTGAGAATCACCAAATGTCCATGACGGCGAATCATATAAAGAAACCGAAGCTTCATTTTTACCTGTAGTGGTTGTTCCTACTTGTACTACATCTATATATGGTTCTAATGAATTAATTACAAGCTCACTTGCCGAAGCTGTACTTCCTGTAGTAATTACATATACTTTAGATAAGCCAAGACTATTAATAGCAGCACCAGTACTTAGCGTATTTGTAAAATATCGATTCTCTTGTTCGTCAGTAAGCAGTGGCTGAATTTTATCATTATATCTAAACTTCGTAAACAATTGACCTTCAAATTGCCCTGTTACCATGCTCCCTATTCTAATAGCACTACTTACAAATCCTCCTGGATTATAACGGAAATCTAATACTAAATCAGTTACACCTTGTGCTTGAAAATCTCCAAAAGCACCATTTAATTGTGTATCAAAATTTGAAATGAACTGATTGTACATAATATAACCAACCTTTTTAGAACCTACATCAATAGTAGAAGCAATTAAAATTGGATTCTCAGTAATGTTTGTTTTAGTTAAATCAATATTTCTCCCATTTGGAGTAATAGAACGAACACCACCTGTCACAGATAAATCTGCTAAATTAAAGGTGTATGAAGTAGGATTTAATAAGTTTAAATTATTATCAGTTTCAGAGTTGTAAAATAAACTTTGTCCATCCACAGCATATACAATATCTCCACGGCGAATATCTTTTCCATCAGCATCAGAACCAGGTATGATATAACGTACATATCCAATAACTTCAGAACTTCCACTATTTAAAAAGATATAGCGAATATCAACACCATTAGTAGCTGAAGTTCCTTGTTGAGAGTTTTGTAAATCATCATAATTCTCTACAATCACACTGAAGCGATCATCAGGATGAAGTAAATGATTAAATAAATTTGCTGGATTTGGGAAACCTTGTAAAAATGAAACATATCCTGCACTATCATCAAGCTTGCTGTCGGCTAAATCAGTAACTTCACCTTGCCAGAAATACCAGAGGTTTAATCCTTTCCAAACAAAGTCTTGAACTTCCAAACTGGAATCCACACTAAACAGATTGTCATCTTGATCAGTACAGCTTGTTAAAACAACTGAAACAGCGACAAATAGAAATAGCAACTTTTTTATATTCATAATTTTCTTTATCATAGTTTGTTTTACTTTTATAAACATTAAAAATAGCCACATTATTGTAAAATAAAAATTATTTGTAACAAATTCGTAACTCGTTCGTCTTCCTTATAACTAACCGAAAACAATAGATCATAAAAATGAAGCAGGCAGAATTTTTACGTACAGTATTGCCTTTCAAAGACAAATTATACCGATTGGCAAAGCGCTTACTAGTTTCAAACGAAGAAGCAGAAGACGCTACGCAAGAAGTATTGATGAAGTTATGGTCTAAGAAATCGAAGATTGAAGCGTATAATAATGTGGAAGCTTTTGCAATGACAATGACTAAAAACTATTGCTTGGATAAACTGAAATCGAAACAAGCCGGCAATTTAAAATTAGTTCATAGTAATTATAGAGACGAAAATACATCATTACAACGCGAGGTAGAATTAAAAGATAGTGTGAGTTTTGTTCATGAAATTATGGAACAACTGCCAGAGCAACAAAAAATTATCATACAACTGAGAGATGTAGAACAGTATGATTTTGATGAAATTGCCAAAGTTGTGAACATGAATCCAACAGCAATACGTGTAGCATTATCGAGAGCAAGAAAATATATAAGACAAGAACTTGTAAAAAAACACAACTATGGAGTTAGCTAACATAGAAAAATTACTTGAGAAGTATTTTGAAGCAACAACAACGGTTCAAGAAGAACAAGAGTTACAAGCATATTTTTCGCAAGACAATGTGGCGCCGCATTTGCAAGAATATCAATCAATGTTTCAATATTTTACCGATCTAAAAACCGAGAAGTCTACTCGTAACGTTCCATTACAACCTAGAAAAAATTATTTAAAATGGATTTCTGTTGCCGCCGTATTTATTCTCACAACAAGTTTGTTCATCAATGAATGGAACAAGCAGCGAAAAGCCGAAGAAGCTTTAGCAGATTTTAAAATGGCCATGTCTCTTGTGTCAGAAAATTTTAATACAGGAGCTAGTCATATCAACTATTTAACACAATTTGAAGAAACAAAGAACAAGATTTTTATAACGAAAAACAATTAATTAAAAAATGAAGAAGATTTTAATACTAGTAATGTTATTGGCTGTGCCAGTACTTACGTTTGGACAAAATATATTTGAGAAATATGCTGACAACGACAATGTAATGTATGTATCAATTTCTCCTAAAATGTTTAAAATGTTAGCAACAGTAGGAGCTGATGCTGACGATCCAGAAACTAAAGATTATTTAGAAATGGTGAAAAACATGAAAAGTTTACGATTTTTAGCAACCGAAAATAAAGCGATTGCTTCAGATTTTACTTCATGGGTAAACAAGCGTTCTTCTAAGTTGGATGAGTTAATGGAAGTAAGAGATGGTGATACTCGTGTTAAGTTTTACGTAAAAGAAGGAAAAGATGAAACGCATGTGAAAGAACTTTTAATGTATATCACTGGTATTGAAGATAAAGTGAAATTGAAAGATAGAAGTATCAACACAGTAGTGGTTTCTTTACTTGGAGACATCGATTTGACTAAAATTTCTAAATTAACAAGCCAGATGAACATTCCAGGAGGAGAGCACTTAAAACAAGTTCAAAAAAATTAATGCACATATCTCTGTTTTGCGTCAACGGGCACTAGTTGTTCGTTGACGCATTTTTATTTATATTCATCACATCAAAAAACAATCAACAATCAAAAAATTATGAAAACTTTTAAATCAATTTTAATACTGCTGTTAGTCGTCATGGGGACAACAAGTTGTTCCGACAAAAATAGTTTACGAAATTATTTTCTAGATCACGCTGAAAAAGCAGGGTTTTCTTCAAGTACAATTCCTGTAAGTCTTCTAAAGCAAGAAGGAATGCAGTTTACTAAAAAACAAGAAGAAGCTCTTGAAGCTGTGGATCGAGTAAACTTACTATTTTATAGACCTGAAAATATGAAGCAGGAAGAGTTTACCACAGAAAAAAATAATGTCAAGGCAATTTTGAACCAAGAAAAATACGAAGAATTGATCAACTTAGGTCGTAATGGAGTTATCAAATACATAGGTAATGACGACACGATCGATGAAATCATTGCATTTGTTTCAGAAAAAGAAATGGGCTTTGCAGTCATGCGTATCATTGGAAATGATATGACGTTGGAGAAATTTATGGAATTATATAAAATGTCAGAACAACGGAGTACACCTTTCAATTTTGACTTAGGAAATTTATCAAACTTGATGTCCTCAAACTAAAAAAAAATGGATAAATGTTACATGACATTTATCCATTTTTTATTTGTATGGATTTTATTATCCATTAGAGTAAAAATAAATCAATATCAATGCAATAATTGATAATAAAGTAAAAAAGACGATTTCTTTAACTTCTCTTTTTTTTGCTTGTATACGATTTTTATGTTCTATCTCTGTAATTTCTTCATGAATCTTTTGATTGTATGTGTCTAAAAAATTAGTCTGTAAGACTTCAATACCTTTCATGAAATTATCTGAGCTTACACCTTCTTTAGCTAAAAAGGTGCATTCAAAGTTTTCATATAAATCAAAATCGGAAAACTCATTTCTATTATCCTTTACGACTGATAATGTATTAACATCAATCATAGGGAGTTTTACTTTGCTCTCCATTAAATGGTCTAAAGACAAGTTTTTTAGGATTTCTTCAAGATTACTATTCATGTTTCCAAAATGAACTCCTGAACCATAATTGTCCATAATAAAAGATTTAAACGCTTTATTATAAACACCTTTTTTGATTTGTAGTCTTCCTGTGTTTTGTAATGCATTCAAACTTTTACCTTCTTTCGAATTTGTGAGTTTGATATTCACAATAATTATTTTTGTTAGTTCTTGGCATTACAAAATTAACAAAAAAACAATGCGAAAGGACATTAAAGACTATATTCCTGTATAATTTTTAGGATTTATTTGCTTTAATTCCAATTTTACAGTATCAGAAATCGTTAAAGTGTCAATAAATTCGCTAATTAACGTCTGGGTTATCTTTTCGTTGGTTCTAGTAAGTCCTTTTAATGCTTCATACGGATTTGGGTAATTCTCCCTCCTAAGGATAGTTTGAATGGCTTCAGCAACAACTGCCCAGTTATTTTCCAAGTCTTCTTCAAACTTAGCTTGGTTTAATAATAATTTGTTTAAACCTTTTAGAGTAGACTGAAACCCAATTAATGTATGACCGAATGGGACACCTACATTTCTAAGTACAGTTGAATCTGTTAAATCACGTTGCAGTCTTGAAATAGGTAATTTAGCAGCTAAATGGGTGAAAATTGCATTGGCAATACCTAAGTTTCCTTCACTATTTTCAAAATCAATTGGATTTACTTTGTGTGGCATTGCAGAAGAACCAACTTCTCCTTTTTTGATTTTTTGCTTAAAGTAGTCCATAGAAATATAGGTCCAGAAATCGCGATCTAAATCAATTAAAATAGTATTGATGCGTTTCATTCCATCAAAAATTCCTGCTACATGATCATAATGTTCTATTTGTGTAGTTGGAAACGAGTGGTGCAACCCTAAAATTCGTTCTACAAAATCATTTCCAAAAGCTTTCCAATCTATAGCAGGATAAGCGACTTTATGTGCATTAAAGTTTCCTGTAGCACCACCAAATTTGGCAGCATGTGGAATAACAGACAGTGTTTTTACTTGTGCTTCAATACGTGTAATAAAAACTTCAATTTCTTTTCCTAAACGTGTAGGAGAAGCAGGTTGCCCATGTGTTCTAGCGAGCATAGAAACCGCTGCCCATTCATTGGCAAGTTCTTTTAGCTTTTCTAATACTTTTACCAATTCAGGAAGATATACTTGTTGAATAGCTTCTTTGATAGAAAGCGGAATGGCTGTATTGTTAATGTCTTGTGACGTTAATCCAAAATGAATAAATTCTTTATATGCTGAAATTTCAAGTTGATCAAACTTCTCTTTAATAAAGTATTCAACTGCTTTTACATCATGATTGGTTACTTTTTCAATTTCTTTAATTGCTTGTGCATCTTCAGCTGAAAAGTCTTCATAAATAGCACGTAAATCATCAAAAAGTGAAACATCAAAGCCTTCTAACTGTGGTAACGGCACATTGCACAAAGCGATAAAATATTCAATCTCAACTAAAACACGGTATTTAATAAGAGATTCTTCACTAAAATAATTAGCTAAAGCGATAGTTTTGTTACGATATCTTCCATCAATTGGAGAAATTGCGTTAAGTGGAGTAAGCATCATTGTAATTGTGTTGTTGTTTTAAGGACACAAATATACTTGTTACGATGCTTGTAATAAAATTTTAGTACTTCATTTTCAAGCTTTTTTCATTCGTTTGATAAGGTCTCTGGCTCTGGCTTTAAATCCTGCACTTTGTGAAGCATAATCACGTTCTAAGATTAGGATTAATTCTCCATGAATCCAATCAAATTCTTTTCCTAATAAAAATAAGGAACGCATAGAATACGCTTTTGCAGCTACTTTTTGATCACTAATCATCCAATCAAAGCAAGCTTCTGTGATTTTTTCACGATGTTTTTGGGTAAGGTGCTTTTTAGTAGCGTTGTCATTTTTATGATAAAAAGCTTCAATCAAATATTCGGCAACTTTTGCCATAGGTCGCACTGCTGGATCTAAATGTATCGTATGCATTTCTTCAATATACGTATCTAAATGTGGTAAAATAGCATCTAAGTTTTCTCTAGCCACAAACTCAAACAACCAAGCAGCTCTTGCGGAAATTTTATCATCAACCGTAAATACAACTTCTAATAATGTTGGAAGCAATTGAGGATTGTTCAAAACAATATTGGCATAGTAATTTCGCTTTTCGCGAGAATGGTTTACATAATTTAGCTCCGAATAGAGTTGTTCAAATGTCATACTTTTTATATTTTGTGGACATCAAAAATCGCAATATGAAGATACTTAAAAAGATAGCATTTTTAGCATTAATTGCATTAGTAATTTTACAATTTTTTGGACCAGAAAAAAATGAAGGCGATATCGCTGATTTAAAACCATTTATAGAAGAAACGAATTTGCCTAGTTCTGTAGCAGCGACATTAAAAGTTGCATGCTATGATTGTCATTCAAGCAATACGCGTTATCCTTGGTATAGCAATGTTGAGCCAATTTCGTATTGGATGGCAGAACATATTGAACATGGAAAAGAAGAATTGAATTTTTCTGAATGGAATACGTACACTGCAAAACGTAAAGATCATAAGCTAGAAGAAGTTATAGAAGAAATAGAGGAAGGACACATGCCAATTCCTTCTTATTTATGGACACATGCGGATGCCAAACTATCGGAACAACAAATCAAAGAAATAGAAGCTTGGGTAAAAGAAGCTAGAGGTTTCTTAGCTTTGGAAATTGAGAAAGGGAAATAGATTTTTTTGGTCTTGGGTGTTAGTATGTTTTTTACTAAATACTTGTTTTGTTAGGTTGCTTTTTGATCACAACTTCAATAATTTCATTGGGTAATTGTTGCGTGAATAAGTTTATGAATTTTGATTCGCCTGCAATACTATAAAAAGCAAGGTAAACATCAGTGCTTATCATTCAATTTTTAGAGATAGGATATATAAGACAAGGTGTGGCTACAACATCTTGTTCTACAGTATTTAGGAAGTCGAGTAACTCGCTTATTTTTCCTCTGTACAATAAATTGTCTTCAAGTTGAATGGTTGCCAAGAATACATAAAACACCTCAATTTATTGATATCCATATAAATACATTGCAATAAAGACTATAGCTTTTAAATGCTCTTCATCCATACATCCTATGTCTGAATACAACTCATTGCCTATTTATGGAAAAGGGTAATTTAATTCACAGGAATGTAAAATAGCGGCATTAAGGCGAAAAGGAAGTTGTTTTCGTTGATAAAATTCATTCCAATTTATACGCGTGTATACTTCTTCGAGAAAATCTTCGTCATGATTGTGTATTGTTTTGATTTTACGTTCATCAAACTTTTCATCAATCCAAAAAGAATGCAATGCTAAAGCAAAACGTTCAAAGTGACTAGGTAATGTAAGTCTTACGGAAAACACACTAGGGTTTTATTACTTTCATGCAGACCAAAAGGAACAACAGGCTCTCCAATAATTGGCGCATAAGGTTTAATCCATACAGCAATTTCTTTTTCAATGCGTTTCATGACATTTTGTATTGATTACTCGAAAGATTCTATGAATTCATCAATTCTTCTACAACTTTGGAAACACCAGTAGAAGCTTTCTCCGCAATAACAGTAAGATTTTGATACAAACTTTGATTCACTGCAGGATTAGGATCAATGAAATAGATAGGAATATTTTGCGGTACAAAGTTTATAAGACTAGCGGCAGGATATACTTGCATAGAAGTGCCAATAATCAATAAAATAGCGGCTTGTTCACATTCGGTTACAGCAGTTTCAATCATGGGAACATCTTCACCAAACCAAACGATGTGTGGACGTAATTGCGAACCACGTTCACAGACGTCACCAACAACTATATCGCCTGGACAATCATAAATTTTGTACGGATACTGTACACCTCTCATTTTAGTCAGTTCGCCATGTAAATGCATGATCTTAGAACTTCCTGCACGCTCGTGTAAGTTGTCTACGTTTTGCGTTACAATAATAACATCGTATTTTTCTTCAAGTGTGACCAAAGCTTTATGCCCTTCATTAGGAGCAACTTCTTTCAATTGTCGTCTTCGTTGATTGTAAAAGTCTAATACAAGCGCAGGATTCTTATCAAAACCAATAGGCGAAGCTACTTCCATAATATCGTGTCCTTCCCATAATCCATCTGCATCACGAAACGTTTTGATGCCACTTTCAGCGCTAATTCCTGCACCACTAAGTACTACTATTTTTTCTTTTTCCATCTATTATAAATGCGGGCGTTTGGTAAGTTGACAAATTCATTAGATTTATCATCAATGAAATCGATTAAATCTTTTTTGTCATATTCTTCATTTTCTATCATACGATTCAACAACACAATATTATCTTCATGCTTTTCTAAAAAATCGTATAAGTACATCAAGTTGATTTTGGCTTCGGCAAAACTAGGATATTCAATAATGGTATTTGCATAGGCTTTTTCTGCCAATTCATAATCTTTGAATTGCCAAGCAGCATTTCCGCGCACATATTCAATAAAAGTGTCTTCGGTATTTTGTTGAATTTCATCCAAAAGTTGCATGGTAGCGTTATAATCTTTCAACATCACATAATAATCAATCTCCATGAGTTTGGTATATGGATCGTTTGGGAATTTTTTTAATAATTCATCAATAGCTTCTAAGTGATAGACATTATTGATTTTTGATGCAATTTTAATTTTAGTCGCATAGTATATTTTTTTCTCAGTAAAATCACCTGTAAGATTATGTGTGAGTTCTAAGGCTTCTTTATATTTTTTTGTGTTTAATAAAATTTTCAAACGTGCAAAATACACCATGCCTTTTAAACGTTCCTTATTGGTTTCTGTATCTTTGGTGTCATTAACAGGAATGGTTAGCTCGTATAAATCTTGATAGGTATCGCTTAAGTATTCACCCATTGTAAAAATAAAAACATCGTTGAGGTGAAACTTCTCATCTTCATATCCTAATTGATAATCATGATAATTTAAACCACCATTATCAGAATACATGCGAAATAGCAAATGATATTTGCGTTCATCTAAATGATAATAGAAATTTACCAGACTATAAGAAGCGCCTCTTGCTAAAGCAGCACGAATATCTTCTGGAAACTTATGAAACTTTTCAAGAAATATCCCATTTTTAAAAACAGCATTGAATTTTTTAACCGCATTTTCCTTTGTTGCTTTTTCGTTAATAGAAACTACTTTTTCAGCAAAGCTTTGCAAGTTAAAATTGTCCATAAAAAAAGAAGTATCTTCTTCATAAAAAGAATCTGCGAAGCGTTGCCCAAATTCAACTACTTTTTCATCATTTGAAAACTCATTTTCAGCATATATCTCGGTTGTTTCTTGAGAGAAAACCATCATACAACAAAAAAAAGAGAGAAAATAGGAGAAAATATTCTTCATTCGTCGGGTTTTAATGATGTACTAAAATAATGAATTTATTGATGTATTAAAGTGTTTTACCAAACATCTTGGTATTTTGCTCGCTTGAGTTTTTATGATAGTTTTGTAGGATGATTAATGAAGATTTATTAGAACATTTAGAAAGTTACCTGACAGAACGTAGAAAAATGCTGTTTTCCAAAGTGTTAGCGCAACGCACACGTCATTTCACTGTTGCAGTGGAAGATGTGTATCAACTTCATAATACAAGCGCTGTATTACGTAGTTGTGATGTTTTTGGTTTGCAAGATGTGCATGTTATCGAGGAGCGACTCGGGAAAAAGATGGATAGAGAGATTGCTATGGGCGCACAAAAATGGGTAGATATTCATCGATACAACGATACCAAAAGTTGCATAGCACGTTTGCGTTCCGAGGGATATCGTATCATAGCCACTACACCACATAAAGATTCTCAATATTTACAAGATTTTGATGTAACGGAAAAGGCAGCCTTCTTTTTTGGAAAAGAACGAGAAGGATTGAGTGAAGAAGTGCTTTCTGAAGCAGATGAATTTTTAAAAATTCCGATGGTTGGATTTACGGAAAGTTTGAATATTTCAGTTTCTGCCGCGATTACCATTCAGCATGCGACTACAAAGTTGCGAAACTCTAATTTAGCTTGGGAATTAACAGCTGAGGAAATATTAGAAAAACGATTTGATTGGTGCAAAAAATCTATTCGTAGTATTGATGATATTTTACAACGTTACCAAAAAACACATTCTTAATGATTTGTGTACTTGGAATACTTTTAGAGTTTTTCTTTACGATGTCTTCTTTTGTTAAATTTGTTGTTCAACAACAGTTAACTACAAAAATTCTTGTGAACGGCTAAAAACTTTAGTGTATCTAGAAGTATTATTGTAAAACGATCCTTAGAGGATACATTTGTATTTGTAAAATCTATTAAAAATCAAGATTTATGGTCACCTTGAAAAAAGAAAGATCCTAATATGACGCAATCCTATGTAGGAAGCGATGGAGAAGTTGGTTTTGTGGCACGTTAGCAAGGAAATAAAGATGTTGGAGAAGGAGAGCAGGAAATTTTAAAAATTATAGAAAATGAAAAAGTAATTTCAAAACTTCGCTTTTTCAAACCTTGTAAATCGGAAGCTGATGCTTTTTTACAAACAGAAAATTTAGGCGATAACGAAACCAGAGTCACTTGGGGATTTTCAGGAAAAAATAAAGTTCCATTCAATATTTTTATGTTGTTTATGAATATGGATAAAGCTGTTGGAAAAGATTTTGAAGAAGGATTGGCAGATTTAAAAGCACATTTAGAAAAATAAATAAAAGTTATGGTGAACTGGTTTTAAATTCCTGTTACAGACATGAATCGTGCACAAACGTTTTATGAAACAGTATTTAAAGTTTTTATAAAAGTGCAAGATTTAGGAGGATTACTATATGGTTGGTTTCCTCCAAAACCAGCGGCAGAAAGCTGTACAGGAGCATTGATACAATATGAATCGTATGTGCCGAGTAAAACAGATGGTATATTGATCTATTTTTCTTCCGAAGATGTAGCGAATGAACGAGCTATCATTGAGGAAACTGGCGGAACTATTGTTAAAGAAAAAACGATGATTTCACCCGATACAGGCTATATGGCGGTATTTATTGATTCGGAAGGAAACAAAAATGCGTTGTTTTCAAGTGCGTAAAGACTATTTAGAATTTTTTTTGTGGATGTATTCGATTGAAAAAATTAAATACAGAGCCACAAAAATCAAGGAAAACCATTGGTAGTTATAATCCCAACCCAAAGGTGTTCTTTTTTGATCTAAATAATGTAGATACCGCATGATAAGTCCAAATGTCGTAATCCCTAAAATAAAAGATAGAATAGCGGTCATAAAAGTATATAACAACACTTCAAACCGCTGTTTTTTGTATTGGAAAATATGAAAAAAAACGAAATATATCATCAACAAAAAGATACCATATATTGGGGTGAATCCTTCGTCAAAACTAAACAAAAAGTGAGATAATTTATTTAATTGTACTGTTTTAAATAGAACAAAAACTATTACACAGGTAATAACAAAAAAAAATGATGTTATGTCTTTTTATATTCACGATTGAGTAAAAATACAATAAGAAAATAAACGAGCTAGCATGTTTCTGTTCTTAAGTTGTAAAAATAATACCAGCCTGTTCGTCAAAGTGAAAATCTTGTAGATAGTGTAACCCAATTTTTTCAAGCACTTTGATAGAAGCAATATTAGCTTTCATGGCTCTACCGACGATTTGTTTGATGTGTAATTTATTCAAAACATCTGAAATACAAGCTTTCGCGGTTTCTGTGGCATATCCTTGATTCCAATATTTTTTAAAGGAACGGAAACCAATATCGTATTCGTTAGATGCAGGTGAATATTTTAATCCACATCAACCCAAAAAGTCGTTAGTTTCTTTGTGAATTACTGCCCATCTACCAACTCCATACTTTTTATATTGATCGTATGTTTCTAGAAACTTCTTTGCGTGAAGAATACTTTCAAAAGGAACATCTCTTGTATACTGTAATACTTCTTCATCAAGATTTAAGTTATAGAAAAATACTGCATCAGTAATAGTTAGTTCTCGAAAATAGGTGCGTTCTGTTTCTAAAATTATTTTCATGTATGCGTTTTACTCATGTAAAAGTACAATCGAAAATTCAGAATCAATAGTAACTTTTCCATTTTCAACAGTGGCAGTTTTTCCTGAGTAGTGATCTGTAATTGTTGTGCCATCAGTGAATTGTTTTCCAACCGAAATCTGTTTTTTACCTTTTGCAACATCTAAAGCAACGACTACAGTATCGTTATTATACGTTCTTGAAAATGTATATGGGCTTTTAGATAACATCGTATGTCGTCCTGCGCCAATTGCTGGATGTGCTTTACGGAATTGTCCAAGCTTTTGCCAGTGTAGGAGCAAGGCTTTTGTATCTGTATCGTTCATCTTGTCCCAATTCATAAAAGAACGTAAGGTAGCATCGCCGTTTGTTCCTTCAATGATTAGTGGACGCTTCGTTTCATCTCCATAGTAAATTTGAGAAATTCCAGGCGTCAATAATAGTTTTGTTGCAGATTCGTATGGTTTTGTTCTAGCTTTATCAAAAGGGTTACCATCATCATGTGAACTGATATAGTTCATGACACTTTTTCCTTTTAAATCGTTGTGAAGAATGTTGTCGTATTTTGAAAAGATACTTTCGTAGTCTTTTTTTGCGTCGTACTTAAATTGAAAATTGATCAAATTGTCAAAACCGTTGGCAAAATAGTCTACTTTTTGATCGCCAAAATTATAAAAACGCTTGTGATCAATGGAATATCCATACAATTCTCCTAACATAAAGAAATCTTTATCATCTAATACAGTTTCAGGGTTTGCTTTTTTCCAATCTGCAAATGCAATTTGTGCATATTTATTGAGCTCATCCCAAACACTTTCTTCTACATGTTTTACGGTGTCAACTCGATATCCATCTACACCATATTCACGTACATAATCTGTTAGCCATTTGATGATATAATTCTTTGGATTCTTTGTTAAACCAGTTTTTTGAAAGAAGTTGTCTAACTCTTTCATTTCTTCTTCGTAGCGACCTTCTGCTTTCCATTTTTCAACTAGCGGAGCAGGCAATGCAACTGATTCATTGCTATTGGTCAATACATCGGGAAGGTTTTTTACCAGTGTGCAGTTTACCGAAGAATCGTAGCTTTTGAATTTGCAACTAGGTTCCGTACGAACCCAAGTGTTGTCCCAAACAGGATCTTTTTCAGTTACTGGACCTGTATGATTCAAAACAACGTCCATTAAAATTCGGATTCCGTGCTTGTGTGCAGTTTCTATCAATTCCTTAAAGTCAGCTTCTGTACCAAAATTTGCATCAAACTGTGTCCAATCTTTGGTCCAATATCCGTGAAAAGCATAGGTGTTTCCTGTACCTTCGTCTGTACTATCGTGAATCTGCTCTAATACAGGGGAAAACCAAATCGCATTCACGCCTAAATCATCAAAATATCCTTCTTTTATTTTTTTGGTAATTCCAGTCATATCACCACCCATAAAACCTCTTAGTTTTGCTGGTTCTTTGGTGCGATCATAGTTGAGGTCATTTTTTGTATTTCCATTATAAAAACGATCTGTCAACATAAAATACACATTTGCAGCTTCCCATACAAAAGGTTGTGCTTCTGTAGTTTTTTTTATGACTTCAGATGATTTAGAATTACATCCAAAAACAAGAAAAGAAAGTAAAAATATGACGAATAATTGCTTCATATTGAAGGGATATTTTTTGTTAGTATTACTGCAATATAAAGTTTACACAACTTTTTTCATACTCTAAAATCTGGATCGAATAAAAAAAGTGCTACTACAACGATTGAGTTGTTAATTTTCTTAATAACTTATTTTCTTTTTGATGGAGAAAATTTAAAAAAGAGAGGTTTTGATTATATAATTGAAAAATGTAAAGTGAATTTCAAGCTGTTTTTTGTACAGTAAAATTGTAATTGACTATAAAGTGAATAGTTGGTAGTTTTGCATTATTTATTTTATAAATTATTAATTTATTTCGTATGATAGAAAGTAAAAAAGAGGTTGATTTTGTACATTGAAATCATTATTAACTTTTAAATTTTACCAAATGAAAAAAAGAAATCTTAATTCTTTAAAACTTAACAAAAAAAGTGTCTCAAGTTTTCAATCTAATTTTGCATTATTTGGTGGAAGAGCCATAATAAGTTGTTGTGATAACTGGACAAAATGTCCTAACAAGGGATATCTTGAAAAGACTAAGAAGGAAGAAAATAGTTAAATCTACATCTGAATAAATTAGGATATTAATATTGAAAGCGGACTTTGGTTAGCTTTTTTATGGATATAATAGTAAAATATGTAAGATTTATTTCTTCTTTTGTCTACTCAAAACTTTGTATTCCTCATAACAATCATTAATTGCATCCAATACTTGAAGGTCATTAGCATTGGTAATAAATGTTTTTGAATAATTACACAAAGATAGAATTTCGTCGATATCCACACGTTCTACTTGAAGCAATTCGCGCAACATTTGACGATCAAATTTAGAAGCCAATAAGTCTCTAATTTTATCATCCTCTTTCATACGACGCAGCTTTCGCATTTGTCTTGGTTTTTTACCAAAGAGATTTTTTAAAAAGTCAGCTGGATTAAAAATAGCTCCTAAGACAGACGAGATAGCACCTGGTGATTTGTCTCCTGCTTCATATCCAGTAGAAAGTCCAGCAATACGATAGCGATAGTTTGGACGTATTGGAACGTTTTTAGCATCAATATCTAAATATCCTGTCAATTGATATGGAGTTAAAACTACTTTCTCCAATGCATACGCCAATTCTGTCATTCTAATGGTAGAAGAACCTTTGTATTTTAACATGTCATTGGTAACACGTACTTTGATGGATTTGAATCCCAAGAAAGAAAAGAATAGGACATCATCAGCTTTGGCATCAATTTCAAATTCTCCTTTTTCATTGGTAATTACACCTTTAATAGTAGTCAAGTTAACAACGTGCACCGTTTTCATCGGTTTATCGTCTGCATCATTGACAACTTTCGCATACAATTTTTTCATTTCCTGAGCGGAAAGTGTAGGAATTGTTAATAATAAAAGTAGAAATGTATATACTTTTTTCATGTATGCAATTTTTGTAAAATTTAGTCTTCCGACTAATAGTCGTATAAAAGTACTAAACAAAACAGTAAAAAGTGCGCCAAAGCACACTTTTTACTAAATATTAACAATATTGTGGTTATTTTCTTCTAGATCTTCCTCTAAAACGTTCATTTCCTCCACCGTTATCACTTCTACGGCGTCTTCCTGCGTTTGAAGAGGATTTGTTTTCGCTTCTGCGGCTTCTTCTACGATCGCCACCATTTCCGCCGCCATCTCTACGTCTTCTTCCTCCGCCATCTCTATCTCTACGACGGCGTCCGCCACCGCCACCAGAGTTGGTAGATTCTTCTACATTTACAAAGCGTCCATCTACTTTAAAGTCCGTAAAGTGAGCTAAAACTTGTTCTTTTTTGTCATTATCAGTATTAAAGAAAGAGAAACTTTCCTTTACATCCACTTTGTATACGTCATCACGACCTAAGCTCAAGGTTTCTTTTAAGAAATCCTTCAGGCGCATCCAATCGTAACCATCTTTTGATCCAACATTGATAAAGTAACGTGTGCTATGTTCATTACTTTTTCCACGTGACCCACGATCTTCATTGTTCCCTTTTGGTTGATTTAGATCGCGCTTGTTCTTGTAATAGTTATAGAATCTATTAAATTCTACAGAAACCATTCGTTTGATCAATTCTTCTTTAGAAGTATCTTCAAAGATTTCCATGATTTTTGGCAAGTATTCATTTACCTGTTCGTTTGCTTCTGTATTGTGAATTTTATTGGCTAAGTGAAACAATTGAATTTGGCAGATTTCAATTCCTGTAGGGATATTTTTTTGCTCAAATTTCTTTTGAATTTTACGCTCAACCGATTTGATTTTACGCATTTCACTTTTGGTAACAATCACCATAGAAACTCCCTTTTTTCCAGCTCTACCTGTACGACCACTACGGTGTGTATAGGTTTCTACTTCATCAGGAAGTTGGTAGTTAATTACATGTGTAATATCATCAACATCAATTCCACGAGCAGCGACATCGGTTGCTACTAACATTTGAATTTGACGTGTGCGGAACGATTTCATCACTAAATCACGTTGATTCTGACTTAAATCGCCATGTAATGCTCCAGCGCTATAACCATCTTCGATTAATTTTTCAGCAACACTTTGCGTATCACGTTTTGTTCTACAGAAAACTACTGAGAAAATATCTGGATTTGCATCTGCTAAACGTTTGAGTGCTAAATAACGATCACGTCCACTTACTGCATAAAATTCGTGACGTACCGAATCAGATCCTGAGTTACGTGAACCTACTGTGATTTCTTTTGGCTCAAACATGAATTCTTGAGCAATTACAGAAACTTCTCTTGGCATAGTAGCAGAGAATAACCAAGTGCTTTTGTCTTCTGGTGTGTGTGATAGGATAGAAGTAATATCTTCGTAGAATCCCATATTCAACATTTCATCGGCTTCATCCAATACGCAATATTCTATCTTTGTAATATCAACCATACGACGGTTGATCATATCTTGCATACGTCCAGGCGTTGCCACCACGATTTGTGCCCCTTTCTTTACTTGTTTTGCTTGATCTGTGATGCTTGCGCCACCATAAATAGCAACTACATTGATGTTTTCGTATTTAGAATAGCTCTTTAATTCATTGGTAATTTGCAAACACAATTCTCGCGTAGGCGATAAAATCAGACCTTGCGTTGTGCGACTGTCTGCATTTATTTTTTGGATTAATGGGAAGCCAAAAGCGGCTGTTTTACCAGTTCCTGTTTGGGCAAGTGCCACAATATCAGTTTCCTCACTTAGTAATAATGGAATTGCTTTTTCTTGAACTTCACTAGGCGTTTCAAAGCCCATGTCTTGAATAGCGCGCAATAGCGAATCTTGAAGACCTAATTCTTCAAATTTTGTCATACTGTAATTTTAAAAGGTTCGCACAGCTTCTTGCTGTGTTTGGAAGTTACATAGAGCGCTACGACCTAATAAAATACCCTGACGCTGCGTAACTTCATCTCGCTCTGAGATTTTAAGGCGCAAAGGTAGTGTTTTATTTTGAATAAATGGTTTTTAGTGTATTTATTTGATTTTCAGATTGTTTTGTCTTCTAGTGTCACTTTTATTTGTGGAAAATCAACATCAAAGGCCTTTTTGTTTTTAAAAGGAATTTTCAAAGTGTCTTTTTGGTTGAAAGGAATCCAAATTTCTAGGTCGTCTAAAGTTTTGAGTTGATACTTTTTAAAGGAATGAAATTCAGTATCAGTTTCAGGCTGACTTTTGTGTTTAAATTTTAAAAAAAAGTGGTCTACATAATCCGTATTATACGTAATGTTTGAAACGCTTACGTATTGCCTTCTTTTGTTTTTATCTTGAATGACAATGGTTGGAGCGTCAAATACTTCGGTTTTCAATGCACTTATTAAATAGTGATTTTCATCGGTTGTTATATGCGCAATTTTGTCATTGGAATGAAATATATAATTTCCTTCAAGATCAAATAATTTGTATTCAGGAGTCATGGTACAGCAGCCATAAATTACGGTTTGGATGTATTCTTCTTCAGGATAAATCTTCAAACTATCACTATAAAAATTGATTTCATACTCCATAAAGTCTGTATGGTTTGAAAGAAAAAAGCGCAAATTATCTTTACTCGTTGTAATTCCAGCAACTTTGAGGTCTTGATAGGTTTGTGTAAGTCTTTTAAGTATATAGTTCGTTTTATTGCCATCTGAATCCTTTTGACTGACATTAAGAATTGCTGTCTTTTGGATGTAATCGAAATTCTTGTGTTCACCAACTTTTATGTGTTTGTTTTTAAAGCTAGCACTTATATCATAAATACTATCAAACCAGTCAAATGTCAGTTTTCCATCTGCATAATCTCTATGTGAGCGAAAAACAGTATCATTTTTTAAGATTTTGAATTTATGTATATCGCCATTTTCGTTTTGATAATTGACTTTTAGTAAGGTATCATTAATTGTTTGAAGGTAAACAATATCTTTTTCAACTACAGTTTTGATAATTGTTTTGGTGCAAGAAATACTGAAAATAAGAAGTAAGAATACTAAAAGTGTTGACTTTTTCATGATTGATCATTTTTGTTGTTGCAAAAAGTCAATCAATTTTTGTACCGCTTTCCCACGATGTCCCACACGATTTTTTTCTTCTAGCGAAATTTGAGCGAATGTTTCTGAAAAACCATCAGCCATAAAAATTGGATCATAGCCAAAACCTTTGTCGCCTCGTTTCTCTTTGATGATCGTTCCTTCACAAATTCCTGTAAATGTATGTTGTTCACCATTTAGAATCAATGCAACGACCGTTTTGAATTGCGCGGAACGATCTTCTTTGTTTTGAAGATTATTCAATAATTTATTCATATTGTCGTCTGCATTTCGTCGTGGACCGGCATAACGTGCAGAGAAAACACCTGGTTCACCGCTTAAAGCATGAACTTCTAAGCCTGTATCATCTGCAAAACAATCGTATCCATAATGTTCTTTTACGTATTGTGCTTTTTGAATGGCATTCCCTTCGATGGTAGGCTGTGTTTCAGGAATATCTTCTTCACAATTAATATCTTTTAAACTTAATACAGTGATGTTTTTGGGTACTAAAGATTGTACTTCTTTGACTTTATTTTGATTGTTGGTGGCAAATACGATTTTCATGGATTCTAATTTTTTATCGATGATGATACGGTTCATTACGTAATATGGTGAATGCTCTATACAATTGCTCTACAACAAATAAACGTACCATTTGGTGTGAAAAGGTCATTTTTGATAAAGATACTTTTCCTTGCGCTTTGGCGTAAACGTTTTCAGAGAAACCATACGGTCCGCCAATTACGAACACTAAAGTTTTGATTCCTGAATTCATGCGTTTCTGTAAATAGGTTGAAAGTTCTACGGAAGTGAACTGTTTTCCGTTTTCATCTAACAAAATCAATATATCAGACGAAGATAACTTTTTAAGAATCAATTCGCCTTCTTTTTCTTTTTGTTGTGCTTCACTTAAATTTTTAGTGTTTTTCAAATCTGGAATAATTTCCAAATCAAATTTAATATAGTGTGATAAACGTTTTACATACTGATCGATCAATTGTTGCAATTGTTTATCATCAGTTCTTCCAATAGCGAGTAACTTAATATTCATGCCTCAAAAATAAAGGAATTTTTAAGAAATTGCGTATCTGTGTTTTTGAGAAAATCAGAATTTAAAAAAAAACTTTATGTGTATAGAAACAATGGTTTTGCCCTAAGCGTAACTCGTGAAGTATTCTTACGTTGCTTACACAATCAAAAAATAGTTAATCATTAAAAAAAAAAAGAATAACACTCACTAAAGTTTAACAAAAACACAATTTCAAAAGTAAATACACTGACTGTAAAAGGAGGAGATCTACTGCATCACAATCTGACTGTGTATCACATTGTTTAGGATGGGAATGTCACGATCATGAATAGATTTAAATTCTTAGTAAACATTAATAGTAGTATCATCTTTAAATAGCTGGTGCTTTTTTATTTTCCAATAATTATGTAACACATTTTGGATATGCAATATAAACTTCGCAATTTTGATGTAATTACTATTTATTATAAAGAATGATTTCAGAAACGCAATTTCAAAAAGAATTAGAGTTAATTATAGCAAACGCTATTAGAGAAGATGTTGGTGATGGCGATCACAGTTCACTAGCTTGTATTCCCAATACAGCTGTAGGAAAGGCAAAATTATTGGTAAAGGATGAAGGAATTATTGCAGGTGTCGAATTTGCCAAAATGGTCTTTAACTACGTAGATCCAGAGATGGAAGTGGAAACGCTTATCGAAGATGGAAGTACAGTGAAATATGGCGATATCGCATTTTATGTAACTGGAAAATCACAATCAATTTTAAAAGCAGAGCGTTTGGTATTGAACGCTATGCAACGTATGAGTGCCATTGCAACGAAAACGAATATGTTTGTGCAATTATTAGAAGGTACAGCAACAAAAATTTTAGATACACGTAAAACAACGCCTGGAATTAGAGCACTCGAAAAATGGGCTGTTAAAATTGGTGGCGGTGTAAATCATCGTTTTGCTTTGTATGATATGATCATGCTAAAAGACAATCATATCGATTTTTGCGGAGGAATTACGCAAGCAATTACACAAACAAAAGATTATTTAAAACAGAATGAACTTGATTTAAAAATCATTGTAGAAGCACGTGATTTGGATGAAATTGCTGAAATACTAAAAACTGATGGTGTTTATAGAATCTTAATTGATAACTTTAATTATGAAGATACGCGAAAAGCGGTAGAAATGATCGGCGATCAATGTTTAACGGAATCTTCAGGTGGAATCAATGAAAAAACCATTCGTGAATATGCGCTTTGTGGTGTGGATTATATTTCCTCAGGAGCGTTGACGCATTCAGTATACAATTTAGACTTAAGCTTAAAAGCCGTTGAATAATGTCTAAAGACATCGAAGACAAACTTGACAAAATTCCAATCATCAACATACTTGTAATGTTGTTGAAGAAAGTAAAACTACCTGGACTTGAAGGTTTGTCTTTGTATGACTTATTAGAAATGTACATTGTAGGTATTGTCAATGGTACATTAACCGCACGAGCAGGAGCAATTGCTTTTAGTTTTTTCATGGCAATATTTCCATCATTATTATTCTTTTTGAATTTACTACCCTATGTGCCTGTAGAAAACTTTCAAGCGAATTTTATAGAAACGATTACTTCATTGTTACCGCAGGAATCAGGAGCTTTTTTGAATGAAATTATTATTGATATTGTAAACAATAAACGTGGCGGATTGCTTTCTACAACTTTCTTTCTGTCTATCTTCTTAATGGCGAATGGCGTAGGTGCAATTTTTGCAGGATTTGAAAATTCTTATCATGTACATGAAAAACGCAGTTTCTTCAAGCAATATCTATACGCATTAAGTGTCGGTTTACTTTTGGCATTGTTATTGATTTTTTCCATTATCGTACTAGGATATTTAGATATATACATACCGTATTTAAGCGGTTCTGACGTCGAAAATGCTGGAATCGGTGTATATATAGCACATTATATATTCCTGATTTGTATGATATATATAGGCGTAGCTATTTTGTATTATTTTGGAACATTGCGAGGAAAAATAGCACGATTTTTTTCTATTGGCGCATTGTTTACAACAATCCTAATTATACTTACATCGTACCTGTTTGGAATTTATATTGCTAATTTTTCTCAATACAACCAACTCTATGGTTCTATAGGAGCTTTACTGATATTAATGTTGTATATCTGGTTAAATGCTAATATATTACTGTTAGGTTTTGAGCTAAATGCTTCTATTGATAAGTTGAAAAACAAAAATGAGAAGCTCTAAATTTATTATGTTTGCATAATAAAAAGTAGTATATTACAAACGAAAATTATAAATAAACTCAATAGAAAATGAAAAAGTCAATTTATGCGTTTATCGCTTTTTTAATCGTAGGTATGAGTGTTGCAACTGCACAGCACGAAGTAGGAGCAGCAACTTTACCAGATACCGTTAACTTTCATGGACAAGAACTTGTATATAATGGTGCTGGTGTGCGTAAAAAAGCGTGGTTTAAACTCTACTCAGGTGGATTGTATTTACAAAATAAATCAAGTAATGCGTATGATATCAGAACTGCAGATGAAACAATGGTGATTAGATTATACATTACATCTGGGATGATTTCTAGTAAAAAAATGATTAATGCTGTTGATGAAGGTTTTGAGAATTCAACAAATGGAAATACAGCGCCTATAGCAGCTAAAATAGAAACGTTTAAGAACTTCTTTAGTGAAGAAATTAATGATGGAGATATTTTTGATATAGCCTACATCAAGGATAAAGGTGTGTATGTATATAAGAACAGTAAAGAACAAGGAATTATTCCCGGATTAGAATTCAAAAAAGCACTTTTTGGTATTTGGTTAGGAAGTAAACCAGCAGACAAAAGGCTTAAAAAAGGAATGTTAGGAAATGACTAAACCTAAATTGTACAAAAAAACAAGTTACATATATATTGCATTGTTTCTATTTTGTATGCAGTTGGGTTTTGCGCAAAGTGTTGTTGGAAAATGGAAAACTATCGATGATGAAACTGGAGAGGCAAAGTCTATCGTAGAAATCTATGAGCAAAATGGAAAGATTTACGGAAAAGTAGTAGATATTATTGACGCTTCTAAACGTAACGGATTGTGTGAAAAATGTAAGGATTATCGAAAAAATAAGCCAGTTTTAGGAATGCAAATCATTGATGGATTGACCAAAGATGATGATGAATATTCAGATGGAAAAATTCTAGATCCTGAAAAAGGAAAGCTATATAAATGTAAAATTTGGCTAGATTCTGATAATAAAAACAAATTATATGTACGTGGCTATGTTGCATTTTTTTACCGAACTCAAAATTGGTATCGTGTAAACTAATCACAAAAAAATAACATAAAAAACCACTCTGAAAAATGAGTGGTTTTTTTATGTAAAGTATGTACCTTTGAATAATGGCGAATTTTATAGATGTCATATTACCAATTCCGCTTCAGCGACTTTTTACGTATAGCATCTCAGAAGCCGAAGCACAATTTCTACAGCAAGGAATGCGTGTGGCAGTTCCGTTTGGAAAAAGTAAGGTTTACACAGCTTTAGTGTACAAAATTCATCAAACGGCTCCAGAAATTTATGAAGCGAAAGAAATTCAACAAATTCTAGATGAGCAGCCTATAATTACTGCTCAACAATTAAAACATTGGGAATGGATAGCGAGCTACTATATGGCGAGTTTGGGAGAAGTCTTTCGTTCGGCAGTGCCAAGTGCCTTTTTATTGGAAAGTGAAACGATTATCTCTAAATATTCAACTGCAGAAGTTGATGAAAGCCAATTGAAAGATGATGAATTTTTAATCTTTGAAGCCTTACAACATCAAGCATTATTAAAGATTCAAGAAATCAGTAGTATTCTGGGTAAAAAAAATGTGCTGCCAGTCTTAAAAAGATTGATCGATAAAGAAGTGATTCAGGTATATGAGGAAATCTATGAACAGTATAAACCAAAGTTGGTACGCTATGTAAAACTACATACAAATTATACCAGTGAAGAAAGTCTTCAAATACTTTTAGATTCACTCAATAGAGCTAAAAAACAACGTGAAGTTATACTTACTCTGTTTTCGATTTCTGCAAGTACAAAGCGACCTATTACTGTTAAAGAACTAGCGAAACAAAGCAATACAAGTTCATCTGTAATTAAAGCGTTAATAGACAAAGGAGTTTTAGAAGAATATTACATTCAAAAAGATAGAATAGAATATGACGGAGATGATACTGAAGATTCCAAAGCTTTAAATTCCTATCAAAAAGAGGCTTATGACACCATACAAACGGCTTTTCAAACACAAGACGTTTGCTTGTTATATGGAGTTACATCGTCTGGAAAGACAGAAGTGTATGTAAAACTCATAGAAGATGTCCTCGCTAAAGGGAAACAAGTTTTGTATCTATTACCAGAAATAGCATTAACAACACAATTAATCACGCGTTTGCAACAGTATTTTGGAGAAAAAGTAGCCATCTATCATTCCAAATATTCTGTTCATGAACGTGTTGAGGTTTGGAATAATGTCCTTCAAAACAAAAACAAAGCGCAAATTGTATTAGGAGCGCGTTCCTCATTATTATTACCTTTTTCAAATCTAGGTTTAATCATAGCAGATGAAGAACATGAAACTTCCTTTAAGCAATATGATCCAGCGCCAAGATACCATGCGAGAGATGCGGCAATTGTTCTCGCAAAAATGCATCAAGGGAAAATTGTATTGGGTTCGGCGACACCAAGTGTAGAAAGCTATCATAATGCAATGACGCAAAAGTATGCTTTAGCAACAATTACAAGGCGTTATGGGGATGTTTTGATGCCTGACATGGAATTGGTAGATATCAAAGAAAAGCATCGTAAAAAACGAATGAAAGGTCATTTTTCAGATCGATTATTGGAAGAAATTGAAGAAACGCTTGAAAACGGTGAGCAAGTTATTTTATTTCAAAATCGTCGTGGATATGCGCCTATCATTGAATGCAATACCTGCGGACATTCGCCACAATGTCCAAACTGTGATGTTAGCTTAACGTATCATCAATACAAAAATCAATTACGTTGCCATTATTGCAGTCATCATATTGCGATGCAGCAGCAATGTTTGGCTTGCGGAAGTCATGAATTGGATACCAAAGGTTTTGGTACACAGCAGATAGAGCAGGAGCTCAAAGAATTATTACCAGAGGTAAAGGTTGGGCGTATGGATTTAGATACGACTCGTGGTAAATATGGATATCAAAAAATCATTTCTTCGTTTGAGCAGCAAGAAATCCAAATATTGGTAGGAACACAAATGTTGACCAAAGGATTAGATTTTAGGAATGTAAATTTGGTAGGAATTATGAATGCTGATAGCATGCTAAATTTTCCAGATTTTAGAGCGCATGAACGTAGTTTTCAACTCATTCAACAAGTTGCTGGTCGTGCTGGAAGAACCAAAAAGAGAGGAAAAGTAATTGTTCAAACCTACAATCCATATCATCAAATATTGCAACAAGTTTCTGTTGGAGATTATGAAAACATGTTTAAGGATCAATTGAACGATCGCAGGCAATTTCATTATCCACCTTTTTACAGATTGATCAAAATTACTCTCAAACACAAAGAATATAATCGTGTGAACGACAGTGCGGCTTGGTTTGCAAAATCGTTACGAAATAGTTTTGGCGATAATGTATTGGGACCAGAATTCCCACCAATAGCGCGTATTCGAAATTTGTATCTAAAAAATATCTTGCTGAAAATACCAAAGCAACAATCGTTAGCTAAAACCAAAGATGTAATTACGAGAATAAAAACTAGTTTCTTATCAATTTCAGATTATAGAAGTGTCCGAATTATAATTGATGTAGATACTATTTAGTTAGGTAATGCAAAAAGTAAGAATTGAACTTTTCTCAAAAAAAAAGATGTTTAAACTTCTATGTAAGAAAATCAAACAAAATTAGTTTTGTGATTTTTAAAAAATTGAAGAAGGTCTAAGCGGAGTCGTTGACTAGATATTAGATAAAGCTTCTGACAATTCTACCTTTTTGTTTCTGCTCAAAGGAATCAATTGACCAGCAATTTCAACATTTTTACTGTTAAAACGATCTACTTTATCTAAATTCACAATATAAGATTTGTGGATTCTTAAGAACTTATTTTCAGGCAATTGTTTCTCAAATGCTTTCATTGTAGATAGTACAACAATATTGCTTTCGTCAGTCACTAATTTTACATAATCGCCTAAAGCTTCAATCCACTTAATGCTGTTTAAAATAACTTTACGCTTTTTCAAATTGCTTTTCACGAAAATATGATCATCATCTTCGTTACTTTTCGCGCCGTAGCTAGATTTGTCAAGGGCACGCGCAATGGCTTTGTCAAAACGTTCTTTCGTTAAAGGCTTGTGTAAAAAGTCGGTAACATCATAATTAAAGGCTTTGAAAGCGTATTCTGTTTTTCCAGTTACCATGATTACCTGTGGTGGATTTTTTAATGACTCTAGTAAGTCAAATCCATTTAAAACAGGCATCTCTATATCCAAAAAGATTAAATCTACGTTATTTGTTTTTAGGCCATTCTTAGCTTCTATAGCGTTGCTATATTCTGCAATTAGATTTAGGGAAGGATGATTTAATATCAACTTGGCGACAGCCATACGTTGGATAGAAGAATCATCAACAATTATACAGTTAAGCTTCGTAAGCGAAATAGCGATTTTTTCTAATTTGGGTACATGCAATGTTATAAAAAATAAATCAAAACCGCAACAAAAACGCGGATTTATTGCTGATTTTTTATAGAATTTTGTAAAAAAAAGACATGTTTTTGTTTGGATTAAAACAAATAAACAGTACATTTGCGCCCAATTTTAATTAAAAATAGTATTTATGAATCATTATGAAACTGTTTTCATTTTAAATCCCGTTTTATCTGAAACTCAGATAAAGGAAACAGTAGCGAAATTTGAAGATTTCATTGTTTCTAGAGGTGGCAAAATGATTTCAAAAGAAGATTGGGGACTAAAGAAGTTAGCATACCCAATTCAGCACAAGAAAAGTGGTTTTTACCACTTATTTGAATTCCAAGCACCAGGAGAAGTAATTACTCCTTATGAATTAGAATTCAGACGTGACGAGCGTATCATGCGTTATTTAACTGTGAAATTAGACAAGCATGCAATTGCTTGGGCTGAGAAGAGAAGAAATAGAAAAACTGCTAAAGCTTAAGAAATTATGTCTTCAATTGAACAACAAGCAAAAGGAAAAAAAGAAGGGGAAATTAGATATTTAACTCCTTTAAATATAGAGACGCAAAAGGCAAAGAAATATTGTCGTTTCAAGAAGTCAGGTATCAAATATGTAGATTATAAAGATCCAGATTTCTTATTAAAATTCGTTAACGAGCAAGGGAAATTATTACCACGTCGTTTAACAGGAACTTCATTAAAGTATCAACGAAAAGTGTCTGTAGCTGTAAAAAGAGCGCGTCACTTAGCATTAATGCCGTATGTAGGCGATATGTTAAAATAAAATAGAGGCAGATTATGGAACTTATTTTAAGACAAGACGTTGAAAATTTAGGATTTAAAGATGATATCGTAACTGTAAAGAACGGATACGGAAGAAACTACTTAATTCCTCAAGGATTTGCAACATTAGCAACAAGTTCAGCTAAAAAAGTTTTAGCAGAAAACTTGAAACAAAAAGCATACAAAGAGCAAAAATTAGTAGATGAGGCTAACGCAACTGCAAAAGCATTGTTAGACTTAGAAATTAAAATTGCTGCAAAAACAGGAGCTGGAACGAAATTATTCGGATCAGTTAATAATATTGATTTAGCAGAATCTCTAAGCAAAGCTGGTCACGCAATTGAGAAGAAATTCATCAAAGTAATCGGTGGAAACGTAAAGCGAACAGGTAAATACGAAGCGAAAGTAAGATTACACAGAAGTGTAGTTGTAGATTTGCCATTCGAAGTTATTGCAGAAGCAAAATAATAACGTATATCGTTACAATATGAAGCCACTCAATTTGAGTGGCTTTTTTTATGCTAGCATTTTGAATAATTGTAAATTTGCACTCTTTATTTTTAAAAGCAATGAAATACGCAAGACTTACAAAAGAACAACTAGAAGAATTACACCAAGAATTCATTAATTTCTTAGCGACACAATCCATTACAGCTGATGAATGGGCAAAGCTCAAGACTGAAAAACCTGAAGTTGCAGAACAAGAAATAGATGTATTCAGTGATTTGGTGTGGGAAGGTGTATTGACGCAAGCAAAGTTCTTGGAAAACATTTCATCGCAACACATGTATTTATTTCACTTGCGTGAAGATGAAATGAAATTGATAGCGGTCAAGGTCTTAAATGAAGCAATTGATATTACAACCAAAGAAGGTTTTCAATGGTTACGCGAAAACTACACGACTGAAGAAGTTGAAATATTAACCGCAAATAAAGCATATTCGGAAGATCGAAATGCAGATAAATTTGCATTACTTCAACAAGGTTCAAACATTACCAAAGGACAATTGTATCAGTGGTTTGAAGCAATGATGTAGCAAATAATTCACGTACTTTGATGCTTAAGTGGTGATTACAGAGTGCAGGTGAGAATAACTTTGTTAACATAACGGATTTTTTCATCTTTCAATTTTTCAATCCGCAAAAAAATAGACTTATATTTGCGGCTCAATACAGAATCATGGCACAAAAACCAAGCATACCAAAGGGAACAAGAGACTTTTCTCCAATCGAAGTTGCAAAACGTAACTATATTTTCAATATCATAAAAACAGCTTTTCAAAGTTTTGGATTTCAGCCTATTGAAACACCATCGTTTGAAAAATCAAGTACGTTATTAGGAAAATATGGAGAAGAAGGTGATCGCTTGATTTTTAAAATTTTGAATTCAGGAGAAAAGGTTCGAAAAGTAGATTTAAAGGCCTTAGAAGATGGAAACCTAGCTCGTTTTTCGAATTCTTTATCTGAAAAAGCGTTGCGTTATGATTTAACCGTTCCTTTTGCACGTTATGTTGTACAACATCAAAATGATATTACTTTTCCGTTTAAACGCTATCAAATTCAACCAGTTTGGCGTGCAGATAGGCCGCAACATGGACGATTCCAAGAATTCTTTCAATGTGATGCAGATGTCGTTGGTTCAAAATCTCTTTGGCAAGAAGTAGAGTTTGTACAATTGTACGATAAAGTCTTTTCTAACTTAGGTTTGAATGGTGTGACGATTAAAATTAATAACCGTAAAATCCTTTCAGGAATTGCAGAAGTAATTGGTGCGAAAGATAAACTTATTGACTTTACGGTTGCTTTAGATAAACTAGATAAGATTGGCGAAGACGGCGTGAAAACCGAAATGTTAGCGAAAGGTATTTCTGCGGAAGCGATTGAAAAAGTACAGCCTTTATTCAGTTTTTCAGGGAACCTAGATGAAAAATTAGAACAATTAAAAGGTTTGTTAGCAAATTCTGTTGAAGGAATGGAAGGAATTTCGGATTTAGAATTTGTTTTTGAAGCAATTCATGTTTTAGGATTAGAAACTGCTACGTTAGATTTAGATATTACACTTGCTAGAGGATTAAATTATTACACAGGAGCTATTTTTGAAGTAGCAGCTCCAGAAGATGTAAAAATGGGGTCTATCGGTGGCGGTGGACGCTATGATGACTTAACAGGAATCTTTGGGTTAAAAGACGTAAGTGGAGTAGGAATCTCATTTGGTTTAGATAGAATTTACTTAGTATTAGAAGAATTGGATTTATTCCCTGAAACGGTTTCTGATAAAGTGGATGTATTGTGTGTTAATTTTGGAGACAAGGAAGCATTGGCGTCTCTAAAATTAATTAAAGTATTGCGTGAAGCAGGAAAAAGTGCAGAACTATTTCCAGACAATAAGAACATGAAAAAACAGATGAATTATGCCAATAAGCGTAACATTCCGTATGTAATTATTATTGGAGGAAACGAATTAGAAAACAATACTTGTGTTGTCAAAAATATGAAAGCTGGAACACAACTTGAAGTTCCTTTTGATGAAGTATTGACGGCTTTTTAAAATTGTAAATATTAACTACTGAGTTTTAAATTGAAAAAAGGTTTCTTTTAAGAGTTAAGATAAACAACATAACAAACTGCTATATCTGCTATTATTTGATAATAATTTTTTTAATTAAACTACCTTCTGTAAAATCTAATTTTATGATATAAAGTCCTTGCTTTATTTGTTGTATATCTAACGTGGTTAGTGATGTATTTCCAGAAACAGGACGTTGTAAAATTTGTGATCCTAGTAAATTATAGAGTGTAATGTTTTGTAATGAATGATTGGCCGTATCGATGCAGAGTTTATCTTTTACAGGATTTGGATATATATTCACGTTAGTTAAAAGCTCATCATCAACTCCTAAATTAGTCACGGTGACATTTACCGTTTTGTTTATAGCATTACTTCCGCATTGTGTATTTGTAGCCGTTAGTGTGACTGTATAATCTCCAGAAGCAGCATAGGTGTGCGTTGGACTTACATCTGTAGACATATTTCCGTCACCAAAATCCCAAGAATATGAAGTAGCATCAGAAGAAGTGTTTGTGAAAGTTACGTTTCCATCATCTGCTCCACTAACTTGAAATGTATAATCAGGAGTAGGAGAAGGGTTTATTGTAACAGTAACTTCTTTCCGAGCGCTTTTTAATGAATTTATTTTCCAATCATAAAAGAAATAATAGAAATCTGCGCCTGCACTGCTATTTTTGATTGAGATACTTCCGTTGGTATACGGGTAATTTACTCCAGAATTAGTTCTATAAACTGATAAACCTGATGATAATTCTTTTATCGCTAAACGTAGATTATTAGCTACAGGTAAAATGAAATCCAAATCTACTGTTTGTACGCCCGAGGTTGGAAGAATTACAATTCTTGAATCTAGCATGTTACCAGAGTTATCTTGTAATTGTATTTCAAGTTCTCCTGCTTGGTTAGAATTTATTGTTACTTCATCCAACATCACAGATTCGACACAATCAAATATTAAGTATTGAGCAACATTTGTAAACTGAGATCCGCCCGAAGTGCTATCTGTAATACCAACATTTGCTTTGCTAATAACATCTTCTACATAATAACTTGTTGTGGAAGTTAAAGTAGGTGTATTGTAAGTACTTCCCGTTGCTATAGGTGTATCTCCATCAATAGTTGTATACCAATTTAAATCACCATTTCCAGTAGCAGATAACATAGCAGATCCTGAATCACAAAAATCAGTTCCATTTGCTACTGGTGTCGCTGTAGTAGCTATCATAGTAACGTTCTGTATTGTTTTAGCATTGTCAGTTACGGTAACTGATATTGTTTGTGGCACATATCCCGGAGCTTCATAAGTAACACTATAAGTTCCTCCATCTATAAGTCTGTAATAATCTCCGTGTTCTTCATAAGAAAAAACATAAGAATTTAATTTATCATGTCCAGCAATGGAAATTTGTGCCACAATAGGATTTCCAGATTCATCAGTTATCTTTCCTTGAAAACCATAATTAGCTTGTTTCATATAGTCTAAAAAAGCTTGTCTGTTAAATTCCCAGTGATTAGGTAATTCTGCTTGAGGTAGAAATTTGATGTCAGATAATTCTAAGGTTACTTCTTTACTATGGAGGTAAAAGTTGGTATAATCTTGTCTTCCGCCATACACTAAAAACCATTGTACTCCATTCGTCACACCAGGGCTTGGATATATATGGGAGTCTTCATCAACAGTCATATAAGTAGTGTCTCCTAAAAGATCACTGGCATTTTGTGCATTGGTAGCATATATTACAGAAATACGCTCATAATAATCATGATCGGCATGTTGCGTTGTTGTGTTATCATACGGATAGTTTACTAATTCTGTTCCGCCATGAAGATTTGCCACAAGTACAAAGTTTCGTGAAGCTTGGAAATTCATAAAAAACTCAGTTTCTGCTTCATAATTACCACTTACAGCATTAGTGTGAATTCCGCCTAAGTTATCAGGATAGTTACGGTTTAAATCTTGTCCAGAAGAATTGGATCTAGTAGGATTATTGATCGTGTTACTTCCGGCAGGACCATAAGTTCCATCTGGATTTGCTAATGGATTGATATAAATTTCTGTAGAATTTACTATATCAGCTATCTCATTATTTGTTGCGTAGTTTGAAAGTAAATAGTCAATGAGTCTAATCATTAATGGATATCCAGCTAGTTCATCTCCATGCATAGAAGAAGAATAGAAGAATTCTGGTTCTGCTTCTTTTACAGCTACATTATCAGAAATTTTCAAAACATATAATTCTCTTCCATTTGGAGTAGTTCCTATGCTTTCTAATGAACATAAATTTGGATAATCAGTTACAAAAGATTGCATTTTAGCAACATATTGTGAATAGGTTGGGTATAAGTTCCACTCTGTATCCCACTGAGCTAGTGTGTGTTCAGTTTGGTTTGCATGTGGATTGAATTCGTTGTCTTCCGAAGAAACTTCATAATCTAAACCGTAAGTTAAAAACCGATTGAATGTAGTAGGATTTGCATAGGCTTCGACTTTTAGTGTTTGTCTATTAATTGATTTGTGTCCAAAAGAAAGAAACGAGGCAATTTCTTGTAATTGTGCCTCATTTTGCGCTGTAAATTGAAAACAAACTTCTCCTTTTTGCCTCAAATATTCTTCAGCTTTAGAACGATCTCTGTTTTGGGCATTAGCAACGTAAGTCAAAAAAATAATTAATATGAAGAGTACGGTAGTTTTTTTCATTCTAAATTGTTTTTCTGAGGTGTTGTGGTTGTAAAATAAAAAGTAAAAAACAGGTATTATAACAATCTTTTATAAGTTTTCCTGCGCTTGTGCGTTACAGGGTCAAAATGTTTCCATATTTTATTGATAGCAGTGTTTTCGATCAATTCGGGAGTTCTAATACATTCAAACACATTTTTTTCTTTGAAAGTTAAGTAATATTCTAAAAATATAATGGCAGTCAATCCTTTGTTCTGGTATTCAGGATGTACGCCAATCAAATAAAACGTGATGTTTTTTGGCTTTTTACGCGCTTTCAACATGTGAAAAATCCCGAATGGAAATAGCTTCCCGTTTACCTTTTGTAAAGCTTTAGCAAAGGAAGGCATTACTATGGCAAAGGCAACTAACTTGTCATCTTTATCAACAACAAACTTAATAAATTCAGGATTGATAAATCCAATATATCGATTCTTAAAATATTCTTTTTGAATATCGTTTATAGGAACAAAAGATGCCAACGACGCATATGAAGCGTTGAATAAATCAAACATTTCATCTACATAAGGCATTATCTCTTTTGTTTTTGTAAAATTGAGCGGGCTTAGTTGATATCTTTTTTTGATTAGATTTTGAATGCGCTCAAAGTTCTCTGGTTTTACATTTTCAAAAGGAAACTTATTTTCTAAATATTCTTTTTCTTTAACTAATCCGTGATGAATTAAGTGCTTCTCATAATACGGATGATTATACCAAGTAATCATGGTTCCAATATGATCAAACCCTTCTGTAAGAACACCAACTTTATCTAAGTTAGAAAATCCAACAGGACCTTCCATATATTCTAAATTATGCGAACGACCAACTTCAGCGACTTTATCAAGCAATGCACCAGAAACTTCTAGATCGTCAATCATATCAAACCAGCCGAATCGCATTTTGGAAAGTTTTTGTTCTTTCACTTCTATCCAATTCACAATAGCGGCTACACGACCTACAATTTTTCCTTCTCTATATGCTAAGAAAAATTGTGCATCTGCATCTAAAAATGCTGGATTTTTATCTTTGTTAAACGTTTCTAATTCATCTTTTATAATAGGTGGAACCCAATATTCAGAACCTTTGTAAAGACTAAAAGGAAATTTTACAAATGCTTTTAATTCTTTTTTATTGACTACTTCTCGAACTTCAATCATTAACTATAAATTTGGTTGGCAAAAAAATATTAGTTGTCATTGTCGTTACCTCCATCATCTTCAAACTTCTCTATTTCTTTCTCGTCTTTTTTCTTCTTCTTGTTTTTAGGGGCTTCACCATTAGGATCTTGTTCTTCAATAGGAATCAATTCATCCTCGTGCCAGTCATCAAATCGGTACGAAATTCCAAAACCTGCAAAAATACGTGTTGGAGTGTTTTTAATACCAGCACCAATATAACCATCTAACTGAAAATCTTCTCCTAATAAATATGCGCCACCAGCTCTAAACAAACCATCTGCATACAAATCACTATCAATTCCTTGATGTTCTATAAAAGCAGACCATTTTGGATTGTCAAACGCGTGTGTTAACGTTAAAATATAGCTCAATTCTTTAGAATCAGATGTAATACGATCGTAGGTAATATTGGTTACAAAAACCCAACGACCTGCAAAGTGACTTTGTGTGGCTACGGTAACTTTTGGACTTACGGAAGGTTCTGTGCGCGGAAAATATGGGTTGTCTGAAAACACAAAATTTGCACCAGCATACACACCAATAGCTGGAATTAAATCTTTCCAACGGAATGAATTATTCGCTTTCCAACTATATAAATTCGGTTTTTCTAATTCAGATTTTAAATATGGATCATAAATCATGTATTTCGCACCAATTGTATGAGATAAAAAGCCATTTCTGTTAAACTCAAACGCAGGACTTAAAGCATTGTTTGTAAACGTATCAAATTGATATGCTCCTTCCCAACTAATCTCTAATTGTTCTTTGAATAACCCATAACGCAATGCGAAATCGAGACCAAAGGCATTTACTTCTGTATTTAGCTTTTTATGTTCTTGTTTATCTACAAACATTCCGCCTTCAAACTGAATTACTCTTTTACCCACAGAATATGCACTTATGGATGCTCCAGGTCGATTGGAATTAATTACTTCTGTATACTGAGCAAATGCAGCAGTAGCAGAAAATAGAAAAACGATAACTGCTAAGAAAGATGATGTTTTCATATATTTTAAAAGATTGTTTTTTGTCTATTAAGTAAACATCTGTCAATAGAGATAGCATGAATACTACAAAAATGACATGACATGTTTTTTTCTTAAAATTTTAACAGGTTAAGTCAAAACTACACAAAATTATAGTTTTTTATCTAGTAAAAACGATATTAAATCTGCATAAATTGTATTTTTGAAAAAATATTGGTTTAGAGAATATGTTGATAAATTTATTAAGAACAATAGCAATCATAATTCTGGTTATATATGCATTACGCATCATAGGCAGACTTTTTGCGCCTTTTATGATTCGCTATGTTGCCAAAAAAGCGGAAAAGCGTTTTTCGGAACAATTTAGACAAGAAGCTCAGTTTCAACAGAAAAAACGCGCTAGAGAGGGAGAAACGACTATTGATACCATGCCAAATAATCGAAAATCCTCTAAAGATGTCGGAGAATATATAGATTTTGAAGAGGTAGATTAACATTTTGTCAATTTTCCACGTAATAAAAGTCTTTTCGAAAAGGTTTAGTATATTGCTTTCAATCCGCACACTTTTAAAACTTACATCAAGTGAATTTAGATATTAAAAAATTAATCCCACATGCAATTGCATTACTGCTTTTTATAGGAATGTCATTGGCATATTTTTACCCTGTAGCACAAGGAAAAAAAATGGTACAACAAGACATTACCTTGTACTCAGGAATGGCAAAAAAACAAAATGATTATAGGGATCAAACTGGTAAAGAGTTGTATTGGACGGATAATGCTTTTGCTGGTATGCCTACGTATCTCTTAGGAGCAAGATATCCACATTCGTATATCAAAACACTTGATAGAACCTTACGCTTTTTACCACGTCCAGCAGATTATTTATTTCTTTACTTTTTAGGGATATATGTACTATTACTGGTACTTCGAGTCAATTGGAAACTCGCTATTTTAGGAGCCATAGCTTTTGGGTTTTCCACTTATTTAATCATAATTCTTGGAGTTGGTCATAACGCAAAAGCACATGCTATTGCTTATTTCCCTCTGGTCTTAGCAGGAATACTGCTCACATTTCGGAAAAACTATATTTGGGGATTTTTACTTACAGCAGTCGCCATGTCACTGGAAGTAATGACATCACATCCACAAATGACCTACTATTTAATGTTGTTGGTATTAGTTCTTGGAGCTGTGTATTTATCAAAAGCGTATCAAGAAAAACAAATTCCGCATTTTTTTAAGTCTGTTGTATTATTGATAGTAGCTGTTGTTTTAAGTTTAGGAGTTAACAGCGCAAGTTTAATGACGACAAAAGAGTATGCCGATTGGAGTATTCGTGGAAAAAGCGAACTAACTGTAAATCCTGATGGTACAAAGAAGAAGAGAGAAGGACTTTCAAAAAAATATATAACAGAATACAGTTACGGAAAAACAGAAACATTCAATCTTCTAATTCCAAGATTCATGGGAGGAGGAGATGCTGAAAACTTTGGTACAGATTCTAAAACATTTAATTTCTTACTTCAAAATAACTATTCAGTTGCTAAAGCTCGAGAAACAGTTCGAAGATTGCCAGGATATTGGGGAGACCAACCAATTTTAGCAGCACCAGCGTATGTTGGCGCAGTAATTATTTTTTTAGCATTATTGGCGTTATTCTTGGTCAAAGACAGAACAAAATGGTGGCTTGTTGGAGGGATTTTAATGTCATTATTGTTGTCATGGGGGAAAAACTTGAACTTTTTGACTGACTTTATGATTGATTACTTCCCGTTTTACAATAAATTCAGAGCAGTTTCGTCGATACAAGTAATTTTAGAATTATGCATTCCTATCTTAGGAATATTAGGATTGGCAGCCTTGTTCCGAAAAGAAAGAAATACAACTGAAGAGAAACAAAAAGCACTGTACATCAGTACAGGAATTATTGGCGGAATCATTTTATTTTTCCTGTTATTCAAATCTAGCTTATTCAATTTTGAAGGCCCTGGGGATAAAGGGATAAATCCTGTGTTTTTAGAGATTTTAAAAGAAGATAGATCGGCTATTTTTTCACAAGACGCAATTCGTTCTTTACTTTTAATACTGGCTACGGCAGGTGTTTTATGGGCACTTATCCATAAAAAAATAAAAGAAAATATTGTCATTGTGATCATAGGTGGTTTGCTATTGTTTGATTTGGTAGGTGTAGCACAACGTTATGTATATGATGACGGTGATCGATATGTAACAAAAGCAGAATTTGATAATCCGTTTGAAACATACGAGGTAGATAGAAATATTTTAAAAGATAAAGGACATTACAGAGTATTTGAACCAAGATTGCGACTAGCACATTCGCGTACAGCATATTTTCATAATACTTTAGGTGGATATCATGCGGCAAAACCTAGACAGTTTCAAGAACTGTATGATTTCTATTTAGATTACGGAAGAAAGTTTGAATTTAATGCTAGAAATGTCAACATCTTAAACATGTTGAATGTAAAGTATACTATTGATGAAAAGAGAGATGAACAAGGAAGAACCATCGGGCTAGTAAAAATTAAAAATCCGTACCCAAATGGAAATGCTTGGTTTATTGAAAAAGTAAATTTTGTGGAGACAGCAGATGAGGAATTACTTTCATTATATGGTTTTGATACAAAAAACGAAGTACTTTTCAGGAAAAAACAAGAAGGAGCCACAACGATCAAAAACGTATATGGAAAAGATTCTTTGGCCATTGTAACACTAACAAACTATAAACCAGATAATTTAGAGTATACTACGGAAAACTCAAAACAAGGATTTGCAGTATTCTCAGAGATGCATTATCCTCATGGATGGAATGCATATATTGATGGAAAATTGGTGCCTCATTATCGTGTGAATTATGTGTTAAGAGGTTTGGAAGTACCAGCAGGAAAACATACTGTTCAATTTAAGTTTGAACCTGAAGTTGTTGAAAATGGAATAACTGTTTCGTTGACAAGCAGCATTATTTTGATGCTATTAATTCTCGGAGGAATCTATTATGAATTTAGGCGAAAAAAACAAACGTTAGCAAAAGATTAATTGGTTTCTAAGTGTATGGCAAAAAAGGTAGTAATTATTACATACTACTGGATACCTGCGGGTGGACCAGGCGTGCAACGATGGTTGAAATTCGTAAAATATTTGCGAAATTTTGATATAGAGCCCATACTTTTTGTTCCAAAAAATCCTAGTTACCCGATGATTGACGAAACTTTCTCAGTAGATATTCCTGAAGACGTCACAATTATCAAACAACCTATTTTTGAGCCTTATAAATTTGCAGAAATATTCTCCAAAAAGAAATCCAAAACCATTAGTAAAGGAATTATAGCAAATGAAAAGCAATCGTTTGTAGAAAAGTTATTGCTGTACATTAGAGGAAACTTTTTTATTCCTGATGCGCGAAAATATTGGGTGAAACCTTCTGTAAAGTTTTTGAAAAAATATTTAAAGGATAACAATATAGACGCTGTGGTAACTACTGGTCCGCCACATAGTTTGCATTTGATTGGACTCCAACTTCGAAGAAAACTGAATATAAAATGGTTGGCAGATTTTAGAGATCCGTGGACAAGTATTGGCTATCATGAAAAGTTACGATTGACAAAAAAGTCACATCAAAAACATCTTCAATTTGAATCGGAAGTACTACAAACTGCCGATCAGGTTGTGACCACAAGTTTTACAACTAAAGAAGAGTTTTCAGCACTTACAAATCAACCTATAGAAGTTATTACCAATGGATATGACGTTGAAAAATATACTCCAACTCCAATGGATGAAAAATTCACCATCTCACATATAGGTTCGCTGCTTTCTGAACGAAATCCTTTGATTTTATGGGAAGTTGTAGAAGAATTGGTTCAAGAAGATCAAGATTTTGCAAAAGATGTTCAGTTACAGTTTGCGGGTGTAGTTAGTGAAGATATTCAATCTGTCATTCGTGAGACAGGACTGGAAAAGTATACTACTTATTTTGGATACGTTTCGCATCAAAGAGCATTACAATTACAACGTGCATCGCAACTTTTATTAGTTATTGAAATTGACGCAGAAAAAACCAAAGGAATCATTGCAGGAAAGCTATTTGAATGTATGGCTGCAGAACGTCCAATTATTGGATTAGGTCCAAAAGATGCAGATATTGCAAAGATCATTCAAGAGACCAATACAGGCACTTATTTTTTATATACTGAAAAAGAGAAACTGAAAACACAAATTGCAGCATATTACGAAGCATATAAGCAGCAAAAATTAAACGTTTCTGCAATTGGACTGCAACAGTATTCGCGCAAAGCGTTGACACAAAAATTAGCGGAAGTTCTGCATTCACTTTAATGTTATAAATAGATTTCAATTGAAAAAAATCGACTTCGTATTCTATTCATATCCTATTCAAGAAGAATTTAAAGATACTGCTTTGTATAAGAAAGCTGCAGGACTGGGCGCACTGATCAATTTTGATACATACAACAATGTACTTTCAATATCAAAGGTAACAGATGAATTGATCAAGGCTACTATTGATTCGCATATTGAAGATACTGAGTCAAAAAACTATGAAGAAGAATTACCTCCTTTTGAAGGAGGTTTGCGAATAGAAAAAGACGATTTAAGTATAGATTATCAGTGTTGTGCAGATTTGGGAGATGCTGTAGAATGGGAAAAAGTCATTTCGAAAAAATCACAAACTTGGAAACAAATCTGGATTGGACATCCATGGATATTTTATCGATATAATGGTGTCAATATAGAATTGTCTGAGTATTATGATGATATACCAGATGATGATGATATCCAAGGAAAAATGACATGGAGTAGAGGTGCGTTTGCAACGGAATTAAATCAAGCGCTTGCAGACTTAGAAATATTTAAAGAAAGACTTTACAAAGTCATTGATGCTGGTAACTATGACAATAAAGAAGTATTAAAAAGAAAATTGATATTCCAACAAATGGTATCAAACCCCCATCTTCAGATGGGAGATACTTCTAGTATTTATGAGTAACTTTGTTTTATGAGCTACACAAAAGGGAATCATACCACATATTATCATCGT
>Ga0189286_100057_pt1 | contig 86349 bp, 86 predicted proteins | sample UW69minimetaG_FD_130330 | JGI IMG/M metagenome (GOLD analysis project Ga0189286, IMG submission 130330) | Marine microbial communities from the Costa Rica Dome - UW69 mini metaG | ecosystem: Environmental > Aquatic > Marine > Oceanic > Photic zone | place: Costa Rica: the Eastern Pacific... | reverse complement strand
TTTAGAGAAGATTATAATGAATATCATCCGCATAAATCATTAGGAAGAAAAAGCCCTAATGAAGTTTTAAGAGAATTTACAAAGGGGCTAGCCCCTTTGTAATCTATTTTGTTTAATTTAGAATTGTCCGAAAAAGGGTAAGTCTTCATAAGTATCTCAAAAAAATGAAATATGAAAAAAACTTCAAAAAAAGTGAATTAAAAAAACTAAACAATAACATTCAAAAAATGAAAGATTGATGGGTTTAATCAAAAATGGTTTGATAAAGAGGTTAGAAAACGAATTATTGCATTGAGTACAATGTATCATAACGAATTGTCAAATAGCGCTAGGTATATCTTATCATTAGATATTGATAAATGGCATTTAGAAGAAGATTAATTCTAATAATAAAACTATCTAAGTTTATATTATTGTTTATCTCATTTTACTCTTAGATATTTTAGGCTGCTTAACTTTTAGACTTGTTCCTGCGGAAACAGGAATCTCTTAAACTACTTTGTTTTTTTTGGATTTTTAGACAAATTAGAAATGCTTCGCCTTTAATTTTTTTACTTAAATTGTTTTCATTAATTATTTAATTCATGCGAAGAACATTATTTTTATTTTTTTTACTAACATCATGTTTTGCTTTCTCTCAAATTCAGCAATATTTTTTTGTAGATGATGTAGATTATGTAGAATACTTATATGTTGAAATATGTATAGGAGAAGATGGAAAAACTACTTCAGTTACTGAAATCCCTGAAAAATCCACCTACAAAAACAAAGAAAATATCAACTATATTATCGAATACAGAAAACAATTTGATTTTTATCCCGAAAGCAAATTTGTAAATCAATGTTTTGAATATAGCTTTAAACTAGTAAATTCGAAATACGAATCATTAAAAGCAACTCATATTAACTGTAAAGATAAGTTTGAAAGAGGTAAATTCATCTACATATCTCCCGAAACTGTAAAGGATGTTAAAATAATAAGAAGGAAGAGAAAACAGATTGAAAAAGATAAAACTTCTAGATCTGTTTATAAGATTGAATGGACTTCTTCTTCATCCTACACACTTACACATATGAAATTAACAGAACCTGAATCTCAATATCTTATAGGTCAGAAAATGGAAGTGAAGATTTTAGATATTCTTGATGATGGAAGTTATTTTTACTACTCCAATCTATCTGATAGAACTTATGGCTTTGGGATTATAAAAAAGAAATAATAAATTTTAATTAGGAAATATTCCATACAAAAATCTGGTTCACAAAGAAGTAGATTGCCGCGTCACTACGCTTCTCGCAATGAATGTATCAAATATGTCTAAAATCTAGCAGCGAAGCAATCTTGATTCTAACAGCGAGAGCGGTCTAAAAATCCAGAAGAAAAGCATATCTAAATTTAACCCATCTTTCATACAAAGTTATTTGTCAGCTTACCGCATTATTTTATCTTTGCGGACTATTCAATACTTATACGAATGAAAATATCATACAATTGGGTAAAGCAATTTATTCAACTTGATTGGGAAGCAGAAAAAACAGGTGATCTTTTAACGGATTTAGGGTTAGAAGTTGAAGGCATCGAAAAATACGAATCTGTACAAGGTGGATTGGAAGGCATCGTTATTGGACATGTCTTAACCTGTGTACAACATCCAAACGCAGATCGCTTAAAAGTAACTACCGTTGATTTAGGAAATGGAGAACCTGTACAAATTGTTTGTGGCGCACCAAATGTAGCTGCAGGACAAAAAGTACCCGTTGCCACAGTAGGAACGACTTTATATGATGCTGAAGGAAAAGGCTTTAAAATCAAGAAAGGGAAAATTCGTGGCGAAGTTTCTAACGGAATGATCTGTGCTGAAGATGAACTTGGCTTAGGAGAAAGTCATGATGGAATTATGATTTTAGATGAAGAACTCGTTCCTGGAACACCAGCAAGTGAAGTATTTGATATTGAAAATGATATGGTGTTTGAAATTGGATTGACGCCAAACAGAGCTGATGCGATGAGTCATCACGGAGTTGCTAGAGATCTAAAAGCTGGTTTATTGCAACAAGATACCAACTTAGAATTGATTACACCTTCTACAAGTAGTTTTAGAGTCGATAACAGAACTTTAAAAATCGATGTAGAGGTTGAAGATAAAACCTTAGCGCCTCGTTATTGTGGTGTGACAATCTCTAGAGTTCAAGTAAAACCTTCTCCTGAATGGTTGCAACATCGTTTGAAAGCGATAGGTTTGACTCCAAAAAACAATGTGGTTGATGTCACTAATTATGTCTTACACGAATTAGGACAACCATTACACGCCTTTGATGCGAATTTTATTTCTGGAAACAAAATCATTGTAAAAACATTAGAAGCTGGAACAAAATTCACAACTTTAGATGAAGTTGAACGTGAATTACATGAGGATGATTTAATGATTTGTGATGCTGAAAAACCGTTATGTATTGCAGGTGTTTTTGGTGGATTAAAATCTGGTGTTACTGAAAATACTACAAATGTTTTCTTAGAAAGTGCATATTTCAATCCTATTTCTGTGCGTAAAACAGCGAAACGTCACGCATTGAATACAGATGCTTCATTCCGTTTTGAGCGTGGAATTGATCCAAACATTACAAAATATGCATTAAAAAGAGCTGCACTATTGATTCAAGAATTGGCTGGTGGAGAAATTACAAGTGATGTTTCTGATAGTTACCCAACTAAAATTGAAGATTTTCAAGTACGTGTTTCTTTTGAAAACATCACCAAAATAATTGGAGAAGAATTACCGAGAGAAACAATCAAAAATATTTTATCATCATTAGAGATTAAAATTAACTCAGTAACAGATGCTGGATTAGGATTGACGATTCCTGCTTACAGAGTTGATGTACAACGTGAAGCTGATGTAATTGAAGAAATATTACGTGTGTATGGCTACAACAATATCAAATTTGATGAAAAGTGGCATACTTCTATTTCAAACACATCACGATTTGAAGATTATAAGTTGCAAAATGTAGTGGCAAATCAACTAGTATCTCAAGGATTCTATGAAATGATGTCAAACTCATTGACAAATGCTTCTTACATTGAACTTTCAGAACAGTTAAAAGCAGAACATAATGTTACGATGTTGAATCCGTTGAGTAACGATTTATCCGTAATGCGACAATCATTATTATTCTCTGGATTGGAATCAATTTCGCATAATATCAACCGAAAAAATGGTGATTTAAAATTATTCGAATTTGGAAAAACCTATCATGCATACAGTGAAGAAAACCGTGAAGAACATAAGCATTTGTCTATATTCATCACAGGAAACACGAATGCAGAAACTTGGACGCAAAACAAACCTGTTGTCACGAACTTTTTCTACGCTAAAGGAATTGTAATGACTATTTTATCGCGTTTAGGTATCAACTCACTAAAAGTTGCTCCCGTGAAGAACGATTTATTTTCGGAAGGAATTAGCTTGAGTTTAGGAAAAATTAAATTGGTTGACTTCGGGATTGTAAAACGTAAAGTTGCCAAATCTTTCGATATCAAACAACAAGTAATTTACGCTGACTTTAACTGGGACAATGTAATTCAGGTTGTAAAAAATAGAAAAATAAAGTTCAAGGACATTCCTAAATTTCCTAAAGTTCGTAGAGATTTCGCTTTATTAATTGATGAAAAAACAACCTTTGCTGAAATTCATAATATTGCCAAACAAAGTGAACGCAATTTATTGAAAGAAGTAAACTTGTTTGATGTATATCAAGGTGATAATTTACCGCAAGGAAAGAAGAGTTATGCTGTAAGTTTTACACTCCAAGACGAACATAAAACCTTGACAGACAAACAAATTGACAAGATAATGAACAAGTTACAGCAAAGCTTTGAGAAACAATTAGGTGCTGAATTGAGATAACTTTTTACTGTACACTTCGACTCCGTTCACTGTACTCAAAATATAATATTTAAAACGCTTCTTGTCATTGTAGGAAGCGTTTTTTTAATTGAATTATTTTTGATTCGTCATTGAAAACGTAGTGAAGCAATCTGATTCCAAGAAAATACGATTTTTATTAGAAACAGACTAACGCGTCGTAAACTCCTCATAGTGACAAATCATAATTTACTTTTCTATATGAGTTATTTGATAATTCTTGGTGTTATTTTTGTGTTCAGATAGTCCATGAAATTACATTATATTTTACTATTTTTCAGCACTTTTGCTTTTGGTCAAATCAACACAGAAAAATTAGTAGATTACACTTGGTATAAAACTTCTAGCTCTGATAATCATATTATCTTTTCCTCTATTAAAAGACATAAAAAAGGTAATTTTCAATTTAAACTCAACTGCAATCAATCATTTAGCTTACCACTTCCAAGACATACACGATGTGGGAACGAGAAAAGATAGATTGAAAAAGGCATTTGGAGTATTGAGACTATTGGAGATGACACAATATTAATTTTAGATGGCGAGCAATACTACATTCGACATAAAATACTTTACGCAAATTCAGGCATTTTAAAACTACAAGCATACAGATAAAAATAAAGAATAAACTTACTTTTTTATACATATTTTTTTTGTACTTTTAAACCTCATGAAAAAAAGTAAGTTATGTTAGATAAAATTTCAAATCTTGACGGATTTAGTTTTATTAATAAAAAAGGACAACGAAACATTGTTGGAGGTTTGCCGCGCTTCTGCACAGATAATAAGCCTTGTGACTATCCTTATAAGTGTTATAGTGGAATTTGTAGACTTCCTTAAAATCACTATCTGAAAAAATATATTTTTATATTCTAAAGTTGAAGTCAATCCATCACTTTAACAAACTTCATACACACTATCCTTACTTGTTACAGTGAATTTTCTATAGATATATGTGTGCTTTTGTCAATATTTATTTGACACACCAATACTACATACATATCGAAATCTATAAAATGTAACTTATATTTCTTTTTTTTATCTTTTAACTACTTAATCTAAAGAAAGTTAAAAACCATAAATCTTTTAATAAAAACAAAAAGAAATGTAAAATCATTACAGCTTTCCAAAAAGGCAGTTTCAAATTTAGGAGCTGAGGAATTAAAAGGTGAAACTAGTAGAACATCTAATTTATGTTCAGTATTTTGTACGTTAGAATGTCCGCCTCCACCAGAAACACACACTTGTGACTATACAAACAATAGTTTCTATTTATTCCTGTAAACTAAGAAGTTAGAAACAAAAAAAGTCCCTTGAAACAATTTCAAGGGACTTTTTAATGATATAGTTTTTGTGAATTATACACCTACGCTGTACATTTTTTCACGTTGCTCTTTGATTTTTTTATCGTTCATATAATCATCAAACGTTAAATATCTGTCGATAACTCCTGTTGGCGTCAATTCAATGATTCTGTTGGCAACAGTTTGTGCAAACTCATGATCGTGCGTTGTAAATAACACTGTTCCTTTGAAGTTTTTTAAAGAGTTGTTGAATGCTGTAATACTTTCTAAGTCCAAGTGGTTTGTTGGTTCATCAAGCATTAAAACGTTTGCTCTCATCATCATCATGCGCGATAACATACAACGAACTTTTTCTCCTCCAGAAAGTACACGTGCTGTTTTTAACGCTTCTTCTCCACTGAAAATCATTTTTCCTAAGAATCCACGAACGTATACTTCTTCTCTTTCTTCTTCGGTTGTTGCCCATTGACGTAACCAATCAACCAATGTTAAGTCGTTGTCAAAATATTCTGAGTTATCAACTGGTAAATACGATTGCGATGTGGTAATTCCCCATTTGTACGTTCCTGCGTCAGCTTCAATTTTACCGTTAATAGCTTGATAGAAAGCAGTAGTAGCACGTGAGTTTTTAGATATAACCGCAACTTTATCTCCTTTTGCCAAGTTGATATCAATGTTTTGAAATAATATTTCGCCATCAACACTAGCTTTTAAGCCTTCTACATTTAAAATTTGATCTCCAGCTTCACGATCTCTATCAAATATAATTGCAGGATAACGACGGCTAGAAGGCTTGATATCTTCTACTTTCAATCGCTCTAACATTTTTTTACGAGAAGTCGCCTGCTTGGATTTTGCCACATTCGCACTAAATCGTTGAATGAATTCTTGCAATTCTTTTGCTTTCTCTTCTGCCTTTTTGTTTTGTTGCGCACGTTGTCTTGCCGCTAGCTGGCTACTTTCGTACCAAAATGTATAATTACCACTGTAGTGATTTATTTTTGCGAAATCAATATCTGAAATATGTGTACAAACTGCATCTAAAAAGTGTCTATCATGCGAAACCACAATAACACAATTGTCATAGTTTGCTAAGAAATTCTCTAACCAAGCAATTGTTTCAAAGTCTAAGTCGTTCGTAGGCTCATCCATAATCAACACATCAGGATTTCCAAAAAGTGCTTGTGCCAATAACACACGTACTTTTTGTTTACCATCCAATTCGTTCATCAACGAATAATGATTGGCTTCTGAAATTCCTAAGTTTGATAACAAAGCTGCTGCATCAGAGTCGGCATTCCATCCATTCATTTCTTCAAATTCAATTTGCAACTCTCCAACGCGTTCTCCATCTTTATCTGAAAAATCTACTTTTGCATAAATTTCATCCATCTCCTTTTTTATAGCAAACAAAGGTTTGTTCCCCATAATTACAGTTTCTAATACAGGAAGATCGTCATACGCAAAGTGATCTTGTTCTAAAACAGACATACGTTTGCCAGGCTCTAAATGTACGTGCCCAGAAGTAGGTTCCATCTTTCCTGATAATATTTTTAAAAAAGTGGATTTACCAGCGCCATTAGCTCCGATAACACCATAGCAATTTCCTGTTGTAAACGTTGTATTTACTTCATCAAATAAGATACGTTTACCAAATTGCACTGATAGATTAGATACAGATAACATTCTTTTCGTTTTTTAAACTTTTTTATATATTGCGCAAAAGTAAGAATTAGATTGAATATTACTAAGATTTACAACGAATTTTACTTAGGTTAGTCTTAACGTTTTAACAGATATTTTTAACAGCCTATTAACACCGTATTGCATTTGTGATGGTTAGTTTTGTTAAAATCGGAATGTGGAGACCAAATTGCTATGAAATATTTTACCCCATTATTACTCATATTAATTTGCTTTGGTTGTAGTAACTCGAAGAAAACAAGCGCAGAAGATGTCGTTTATTTTGGTGGAGAAATTATAAACCCAGGTGATGAATATGTGGTTCTTTATCACCAAGGCGAATTCGTAGATTCCTTAAAGCTTGATGATAACAACCGTTTTATGGCAAAATTGAAAAACCATAAAGACGGATTGTATAAATTTTATCACTATCCAGAATATCAATATATCTATTTAGAAAAAGGTGACAGTTTATTGTTGCGTTTGAATACTTTTAAATTTGATGAATCGCTAGTTTTTACTGGAAAAGGTGCTGAAAAAAACAATTTTTATATTGAATTGTATTTGTTGAATGCCAGTCATGAACGTCCAATTTATCAATATACAAGATTAGATAGTGAACAATTTCTTAATAAAATAGATTCGCTTCAAGGTATTAAACTAGAAAAACAGCGTAAATTTTTGGCAGCGAATCCAAATATTTCCAAAGCTTTTAAAACATTTACGGATAAAGCAATTCAATATCGAAACTTTAGATATCGTGAAACCTATCAAAATAGCTTTTACAGACGTAAGAAAGAAGATTCTACTCTCAAAATTGCAGATAATTTTTACAAGTATAAGTCAAAGGTAGATATGAACGATTCTACGATGAGTTATTATCGTCCGTATGCACGATATATTATGCAATATATCAACAATTATTCGTACAGCGAATGCTTGCAGAAGTCTTGGAAAGGTAATAAACCTTTGAATACTTCTTTGACGTATAATAAAAATAAATTGAAACTTATTGACAGTTTAGTAACGTATCCGTATTTGCGAAACGAACTGCTTCGTTATACTGCGTATTCGTATTTTAGGAATAATACAGAAGATATTATAAAGAATAATGAGTTCTTTAAAATGTATCAAACTGTAGCAACCGATAGTAAATCAAAAGAAGAAATTACCAGTCTTCACAATGGAATTAAGAGTTTACAATCTGGGAATAATTTTTCAAATCAAATCTTTGTGTATGATGACAAACATGCACGCATTCCTGTAAATCGTTTGAATTCCAAACGTGGAAAAACGTTGTTTTACTTTTGGACTTCGTCTCAAAAACGCCATAAGTATTTGATTACTAAAAAAATCAAAGCACTTGACAAACAGTATCCTAATTTGAATATTGTAGGTATCAGCTTAGACGAAAATCATAAACGTTGGAAGAAAGAAGTAAAAGAATTTGAATTTCCAGAAAGTGGGCAATACCGTGTAGGCAAAAGAGAGAACGTACTTCGTGATTTTGCATTAATTAGCATCAATAAACTTATTATCACAGATCGCAGTGGTAATATTGTAGATGCTTTTGCTAATATATACGACACTAATTTAGAAGATCAATTAAAGTAATTGTATATTTCTCTATTATACTTTGATACACACATTTTTTATTTTTATTTATTAGTATCATTTGCATGTCCAATTTAGGTTAGAGAACCTCAATCTTTGGATTTTAAGGATTCTTACTTGTGCATTATCTATAAAAAAAGGAATAGCTGCTACACTATTCCTAAATCTATGTATTTGTTTTTCTGTAATTACTAACGCACTGTTACTTTAGTTTCTGCCTCAATAGCTGCAGATGATTGCCCAATGTATATATTAAATTTCCCAGCGTTCGTTTCCCATTTCTTTGTGTGTGGACTCCAATATGAAAAAGCGTCTTGTTCTAGATATAAATCTATCGACTTCTTCTCTCCTGCTTTTAACCATACTTTTTTAAAGGCTTTCAATTCTTTTACAGGACGTATAATCGTTGCTTTTTCTTCACCTACATAAAGCTGTATTGTTGTTGCTCCATTTACTTTTCCAGTATTTTCTACTTCAACCGTAACTTTTAGAGTTTCGCTTTTTGCAATTTCGTAAGAAGAAAGTTGTACATCGTCTAATTTGAATGTTGTATAGGATAAACCATGACCAAATGGAAACAACGGCGTTATATTTTTAGTGTCGTACCAACGATAACCTACCAATACACCTTCTTTATATTCTACATCGTATAAAAGATCTTTTGCTTCATCAATACTTGTATCAAAACTCCAACGATTCAATTCTGATTCAGGAATACTTGTATCTAAGTATTTTTTATGATCACTTAAAAAAGAGGTTTCTTCTGACACATATCCGTATGCTGGAGAATCACTGAATTCTTTTTCTATGGTCATTGGTAATTTTCCACTTGGATTAGTAACTCCTGTCAATACTTCTGCAAGTGCTACATTCCCTATTTGCCCAGGATACCAATTGTATACAATTGCTTTGACATGATTCCAATCGTTCATTCGAATTCCTCCTCCAGAATTCACGATAACTATTGTATTGTTATTTAATGTTGAAGCTTTTTGAACCAATGCTTCTTGTTCAGTTGTCAGTGCAAATCTTCGGTCACAACCTTCCCAATCCCACGTCCCAACACTTACAATAACTACATCTGCACCTTTTAAATCTTCATCTGTTGCTTCAGATTTGTAAGTAAGATTTGGATATACTTTTTGTAAAGCATCTAACATCGTTACTTTATTATATCCTTTTACTTCACCAGATCCACCTCCATAAATGATTTCATCTATATAAATTCCTGTCAATAGTATCTTTTTGTCGCTATCTTTAGTAATTGGCAATACATTATTTTCATTTCGTAATAATACAATTCCCTCGCGAGCCGTTTGTAATGCAACTTGTTCATGTTGATCAAATTTTTCAAAATAAGATTTGTCTTTAATTGGCGCATCCAAAAAATTCATCTGCGCAAGAGTTTTAATGATTCTAGTACACATCAAGTCTATTTTCTCAATAGCTACTTCTCCATTTTCAACATAGGATTTTAAGTTTGTCATGGATTCTCCGCCTGGCATTTCTAAATCCTGACCAGAATTTATCAAAGCTTTACAATCATTAATACTCCACCAATCTGACATTACTAGATTCGAAAAACCGAGTTCGTCACGTAATAAATGATTGATTACAAAATCACTTTGTCCAGCCCATTCTCCATTAATTAAGTTGTAAGAAGTCATCACAGCCAGCGCTCCAGCATCTACGCCCGATTTAAATGCTGGCATATAAATTTCGTGTAATGCTCTCTCATCTACTACTGAGTTTGAAGCTCTACGCCTAAAATCTGTATTATTTGCAATAAAATGTTTTAATGTTGCAATAACACCAGTATTTTGAACACCAACTACATATTGTTCAACTACACGTGCTGCTAAATATGGATCTTCTCCCATGTACTCAAAATTTCGTCCGTTTTGTGAATTTCTATACATATTCATTCCCGGACCTAGTAGTACTCCAATTCCTCCTGCTCTGCATTCTTCTCCAATACTCTTTGCATAATCGTGAGCTAAATTAGGGTTCCAAGTCGCTGTTAAACATAAAGTATTTGGGAATGCCACAGATTTTGGCAATGCGTAATCTGATAAATCTAACCCTAGAAAAGATTCACGAATGTGTACTCCTTGTGAAGCATCTGATAAATAAACTTTTGGAATTCCATATTTTTCATAACCTTTAATAAAAAAGCTATTATGTCCTTTTATCAAATCAAGTTTTTCATCAAGTGACATTAATACAACAATAGAATCTGCTTTCTTTTGTGCAACTTCTGTAGATATAGGTGTTTCAAATTTAGGCTTCTTGACTGGATTCATTATTCTATTTGTTTGAATATTCGTTTTTTCTGAGCAAGCAGTTATAAAAACAAACAGGCAAGCAGAAAGATATATTGTACAGAACTTATTCATGGTAAAAGGTTTAGGGTTTGGCTAAGAGTAAGTTAGTTGTATTATAGAGCAATTATAAGAAAAATCTATGGAGGAGAAATGTACGATTATGACTAAACTTAATCATAAATTGTCAAAAAATAAAGATCATAAAAAAAAGCGTCTTGGAAATGTCCAAAACGCTTCTATATATTAGTGTTGAAAGTTTTCTTTAGTTTCCTTTTTTATAATCTGCCAAGAATTTTTCTAAACCGATATCCGTTAATGGATGCTTCAATAAGCCAACAATTGACTTTAATGGTCCTGTCATTACATCTGCACCAATCTTAGCACAGTCAATTACGTGCATCGTATGACGTACAGAAGCTGCTAAAATTTCCGTTTCAAAAGCATAGTTATCATAAATCATTCTAATTTCTGCGATTAGGTTTAAACCATCTGTAGAAATATCATCTAAACGACCAATAAATGGCGATACATACGTTGCTCCTGCTTTTGCTGCTAACAAAGCTTGCCCTGCAGAAAACACTAAAGTTACATTCGTTTTAATTCCTTTATCCGAAAAATATTTACACGCTTTTACACCGTCAGCAATCATTGGTAATTTTACTACGATTTGAGGATTTAAAGCAGCCAAGGCTTCTCCTTCTCTTACCATACCTTCAAAATCTATTGAAATTACTTCCGCAGAAACATGTCCGTCAACAATCTCACAAATAGCTTTGTAATGATTTAAGATATTTTCGGCACCAGTAATACCTTCTTTTGCCATTAATGAAGGGTTTGTAGTTACACCATCTAAAATACCTAATGCTTGTGCTTCACGAATTTGATCTAAGTTAGCCGTGTCAATAAAAAATTTCATTTGTTATCTATTTTAATATTTGAAAGTTGTGTTTTCTGTTTTGAAGCGTTTTCAGTTTGAACGCAATTTGGGGTAAAATTACAACATTATCAGATGTGAAAAAGAAATTGTTTGAGAGAATAGTCCGCGAGTTATTAACATTTAAATAAAAAATTACACTGTTTTCTCCTATCCTATAATAAATCAAAATAGACACAAATCAGTGCAATTGTATCAAAGAAACCGTGTACTGCAATTACAAACCATAAATCGTATTTACGAAGGTAAAATATGGTTGCTAACAAAGCACCAATTACTCCCGTAACAATTTGTCCAGTAATTCCTTGATATGCATGTAAGAAGCCAAAAAAACAGGCAAATACAATGATATTTATGATGATACTAAGCTTACTTTCTCCAAAAAGCCTTGTAAATTGCCTCATAAAATAACCTCTAAAGACGATTTCTTCTCCAAATCCTGCTGTAACCCAAATATAAGGTAAGGCAATTAGGCACGCCGGAAGATTCCATTTAAACTCTTCAAAACCTGAATAATCAATTGGAACACCCATTATTTTTTCAACACCAGGAACTAAGATAAAAGTATAAAATAGGAAAAGTATGAGTGCTACTAAAAGTGCAAAAAGCACTATGTTTTTTGAGGTGAATTTTTCTCGTTGAAACCCTAAAGAAGAAAATAGTTTTCCTTTGTATTGGACATAACTTCCAAGTACAATAACTAAGGCTGCAACGATCATTGTAAAATAGCCTAATCGTAAAGGTCCATACCAAATAAAGCAGGCAGAAATAGTTGTAATAAAAGGGAAAAGTGGGTTTTTAAAAGTCTGTGTATTCATTGTTTTTCGATTTTAATTTCAAAGCGAAGTAATGAACTTTATCCCTGAAAAACCCTCTAAATACTACTACTTTTACTGAATGGTTACAAATTTACTACTGAATAGTCGTTTGTTTTTTTAGGTTTTTTGCTCAAACCAATCCATGAATAATTTTCGCTTGTAACGACTAATCGTAATTTCTCCAATTTCTGTACTTTGGATTGATGATTTTAATCGAACACGTAGCTTTCCGTTCTCAATTTTTTCAATTTGATCTATGGAATTTAGATGCATAATAAGTTGTCGATTTGCTCTAAAAAATAATTGATCATTTACTTTTTCTTCTAAAGCATTTAGTGTAAAATCTGTCGCAATGGTTTTACCATCATTTTGCACGGCGTATACAATTTTGTTTGCACTAAAAAAGCATGCAATATTTTCATAGGTGAGCAATGTTGTTTTGGTGCCATGTTCTATAGCTATTTCGCCATCTTTGATAGACAATTTGTACAAATCGTAAATATCATAGGCATAATATATACTAACTCCAAATGCACTTATTAATAATGTAAGTAGTAAGCCTGTTAAGAAATAATAGAAAACAAGATCTCCACCAGTCAATAGTGTTAATATTATATATGTAGGAATGTAAACTAAAATGATATATCCTAAAGTAGATATTAAAAAGCGTGCAATTGTAGCGACTTCTATCTTTTTGGAAAAGTATTTTTTCTTGTGAAATTTAAAATTAAAATGAGCTATCAATCCTATGATAGCTCCTAAACCAATGGATGATAAAAAACCTTCTATAGGGAAAGTATACTCATCATTTCCAGGGAAACTTTCGCGGGTTATTAAATGATTTACAACTAAAGAAAATAGAATCAGTATACTCACTTTTTGTAGCCCGCGCCACGAAATTTTTCGTATTGAATTATGAATCAATGTACTAACTACATTTTTGTCGTTTTGTGTTGTACTCATAAATGAGAAGTCCCTTTTTCATTGGCTTCAAAAGTAAAAAATAATTTGATGTATGATATTTTATAAAGAAGAATTTCAACTCACTTGACTAATTTCACCTAGATTTAGTTTCACAAAAAAAGCCTGCATAACGCAGGCTTTCCCAATACAAATTTCAAAGTATGCTACTGTTTTTATGATAGTAAAGACAGTAGTATGATGTAATTGTTATACACAATGATTCTTTGTTATATCAAAGTAAGCGAAAACTTGTGAGAATTTTACCAAAACATGTATAGATGTCATATTCTAGTGTAGTAATGGTAACTTACGATGTTTACATTAATTTGGAAGCTTCAACAAGGAAGCTGGAAACTTTTTCTCTACATCTTCGGTTAGATATACATTGTGTTCAGATTTTTCAACAAGTATTTCTAAAAAACGTCTAAATTCGTCAGGCTTGTATTCTTTAAATGGTAATCTAACATCTGATTTTTTGATAAAACCTAATTCTAATTCTCCAGTAAAAGAAGGTATTCCAATATAATTAAGCTTTTTTAAATCACGCTTTTCTGGCCAGCGATTATTGAATACCAATACATCTTTATCTATATGAATTGTTACAGGTTTTCTAAATTTATAAAGTATATATACTATAATATCAATGCTTACGAATGTAATCACAAAGAATAAAAGACCATACTGAAAACTATCCATATTACTCCTATAATTATCTTCAAAAAAAACAGAAGTCATAAACGGAATCATTCCAAGGTACTTCATAAGTCCAATAGTTTTTTTATGGCTCTTCATTTGAAAACCTCCACTAAAATGCTGTTTCAAAACAGTGAATTCCCAAATTAGGAATAACACAAACAATAATATAGTAAGTCCAATATAACTCCAAAGTGGTAATTCAAAGAACATTCCGGATAATATGGAAATAGTAATAATTAATATTGCAATGAAGTATTTCATACATAAAGGTTTATAGAAAATATGTATTGAAAAAATAGGGAACGTTACATTATAGTTTGAGCATATTTTTACACCTATAAGTTTCGTTTTTTATATTGAAAGATGCGTTGTGAAGAGTCCGTAGTTGTTTTTAAAAGCAGCCTATCCTCCGTAACTTTTAAGATCCCATATTTATATTTTCCGATAGTAAGTACTGAATCTTTAATTGTATACTTCGCATACATTATAAAATCTCCTATTTTAAAAACTATAGAATTATCAGCTTGAAAAGAAAGGATGACATCTTTTTTTATGAATGGATCGTCGAGGTTTTTAACTTCTATATTTTTAGATACTTCTTGTCCATCCTTTTGCATAATTTCAGATGCTTGGACAAATTGCCACTTCCCAAGAATCTCTTTCTCTACACTAGTTTGTATAGCTATTGAAGAAATGATGAAAAACAGAAAGGATATAATATGAATGCGCATGCCTGCAATGTATGAAATTAATTTCCAATCGTACGAATAATGAATGCTTCATAAGTTTCACCTTCCGTAGTATCCAAATTTATTTGTGGTGCATTATACATTCCCTCAACTCCTACTTTTTCAGCTTGTTGCTGAATTGTTTTTACATGTAATGGATGATGGAAAACTTCGCTCATATTGGTTGGAACAGCACCTGAAAACTGATCTGTTTGCAAATAAAATGCTGGATCATCTTTTGATAACATTCTCAACATATCGGTTTGTTGAAGGTATAGTTTTGTGGCTTCTGAAGCTAAATCAGCTTTATTTTGAATGCCATAATACAATAATATACGATACTCTTTTATCAATTCTTCCAAAGATTCAGCCGTAAATCCTTCTTTTTGAAAGGATGAAAATACGGTTTTATGCCACTCAGCGATGTCATAATTGGCTTGTGTAGAAATTCCAACTAATCCTTGTATTCGCGTAGATTCTCTTTCTATTAAATCTTTTGAAGTTTCAATAGCTCTATCGTCTCCAAAGCCTATCCACATAGCTGCTGCAGATCCTGCTGAACTTCCATATAGCATTACCTTTTTTTTGTTAAAATGTAAGCTGTCTGCATAAAAACGCATGTGTTGTAATGCGCGTTTTACATCATGTAAACTATTCAGAATTCCTTTATCTTCAAGCGGATCAACAAATCTGTAATTGATTGTTGCAACTGCTATATTTTTTTCGAGTAATCTATTGATGAATCCTCGATAGCTATACGAATCGTAATATTTAGATTTATCTCCGTTGACAAATCCGCCACCATGAACCATTATTAATAAGGAAGAAGGTTCTTTTTGATTCGGTTTAAAAAAGTCATACCCATTGCGTGCGTCATCACCATATACAATATTTGCGTGAAAACTAGTAGTATGTAACGAGGTCGAAAATGGTAATGTTGTAGCTTGCAAACCGTTTTTTAGATGTTGCGGAGGAATCGAATTGATGTCTGGAGAACAAGATACTTGCACCAAAAATACAACCAGCAACAACGTGCGGAATAGTATTGGAAATATTTTTTTTGCAAGCATCGTAAGCATTTATACGTTTAATTGTACATGTTCTGTAAAATAGTTTATAAACCAATGCATATCATCTAGTAAATATTGCTCAGTTTCTGCCTCAAGTCCTAATAATGCATGTTTTTGTTGTGTTGTGTCAACTAAAAAAAGTGTACCGTAATAGACTTCTTCTTCCGCCTTTTTTATAGAATATTGAAACTTTTCAATCGTATTGGCATCAAAACGGTGTGAATGTTCTTTCGTCTTAATGATAATTTCCTTGTAACCTAAGATTTTTATCGCTTTATTTTGTTTTTGTTTGATACGCATACGGACAAAACTTCCAACTGCCACAGAAAATAAAAATAAAACTCCTAAGTATACTTTGGTGGTATATAATTGGCGTGTTTCTTCATCACTAAAAATTAAAAACAATAAAATACTTGTGCCTAAAAAGAGTGGAAAAAATATCAACGCTATTAAAACGGTATAATCTCTTTTAGCTTGGGCAATAATTAGCTTTCCATTTTGTTTTGAAAATGAAATTTTTAATCGTTTTAATTTTGATTCTAGTAAAAAAGTATTTGAATTTTGCTGCATATAATTAAAGTTTGTAACACAATACTATCTTTACATATACAACTGTAAGTGTTACAGCTTATAATGGTTCATCAACATTTTCTCATATACTTTATCTGGCAACGCACGTTTCAATACAATGGAGAACTTCTGCATAAATGCACCAACTTTGTAGTGAATTTTAGGCTTTTTAGTTTCAATAATTTTTAAAACCGCTTCTGCCATTATTTTTGGGTCCGAACCACCATCAACATGTGCGTCCATTTCTTTGAGCATATTTCCATAAACCTCTTTGTATGGTGAATTTTCATAAACTGGTGTATGATAACGTCCAGCAGCAATATTGGTTGCAAAATCTCCAGGTGCAACATTCGCGATTTCAATTCCAAACATTTTCACTTCCATTCGCATGGCTTCTGTCACTAGTTCTAAAGCACCTTTGGTTGCTGAATAAATTCCTCTGTAGGGCAATCCCATATATCCAGCAATGGAAGTCACGTTTACAATATGACCTCTTTTTTGTTTGCGCATTTGTGGCAATACTGCTTTCATAACAGCAATTGGCCCGTACAAATTGGTTTGAAAAGCTTTGTGGATTTCTTCGTCTGGTGTTTCTTCAATCGGACCCGTAATTCCAACACCTGCATTATTAATCAATACATCCAAACGTCCTTCAGCTTCAATAATTGTAGAAACCGCTTTTTGAATCGTTTCTTTATCACGCACATCCAAGGCGATTAATTTAAAAGCTGTAAAATCTTTAAACTTAGCTGGATTCCTGCTAGTTCCATATACAGTATGACCTTTCTCTGCTAATAAGATTCCAATAGATTTTCCAATTCCTGATGAACCACCAGTAATCAATACAACTTTTGACATTCGTTTTGGTTTTGGTTAATTTTTTACAAATATGCTTAAAAAAAAGGAGAAATAAAGACTTGACTTGATAATAGAGAGGTAATACACAGAAGCTCGTCTCATTACTCAAATTTGAACTTCTTATGAATAGTCTATGGAATTAATTTATGATCTTTGACTTTAGCGCATAAAAAAAGGCAAGCTACCTACATCACACCGCTACGACCGTTTACCTTTGCTGCGTTCCCGCCCTGGAGGATTCAACAGGAGCTGGTTGTGTAGGACTTGCCGCTGCAAAGATAAAATGTTTTTACATTTAAGCAATGATTTTTTAAACTGATTTTAATACTTTAGCTCAATAAAAATAATGCAGTCTAATGAAGTTTTATAAGCTATTCATAATCACATTTTTAAGTTTGACTATTTTTTCTTGCGGAAGCGAAAAAAAACCAACACCTTCTAAATTTTCTTTAAAAATTGATGGTAAAAAGGACAAATTCCAATTAAATGCTGCTTTAAAAGCAACGTTAATTAATGTAAATAATGGTCCTGTTGAATCTGTTGAGTATACTTTGAACGATCAAAAATTGGAAAATTCGAGTTCAGATCCTTCTGTTTTAGAAACGTCAGTTCCTACAGACATGTTATTAGGAAAGCAATTATTAAAAGCTACAGTTACGTATGGCGGCGGAAAAATTGCTCCAGTAGTAAAGAATATTACCGTTTTATCGAATAGCAAGCCTAAAATTTATACTTATAAAATTGTCAACACGTATCCACACGATACTGGAGCATATACACAAGGGTTAGAATTTTTTAGAGATACTTTGTTTGAAAGCACTGGACAACGTGGTCAGTCTTCTTTACGTAAAGTGAATTATACAACTGGTGAAGTGTATCAAAAAGTTGATTTAGATCGTCGCTATTTTGGTGAAGGTATTACTGTTTTAAACGATACTTTATATATGCTTACTTGGCAAGCGAATACAGGTTTTGTGTTTAATCCTGATAATTTAAAGCAAATCCGAACTTTTTCATATCAAAAAAGCAGACAAGGTTGGGGATTATGTACCGATGGAGAAAAGTTCTATAAAAGTGATGGTACAGAGAAAATCTGGATTTTAAACCCGAAAACATTACGAGAAGAATACGCTATTCAAGTATGTGATAATAAGCGTACCTATGTAAAATCTAACGAATTGGAATACATCAACGGGAAGATTTATGCAAACAGCTATCAAAACCCAAGTATAATGATCATTAATCCTAAGAATGGTGCTTTGGAAGGAATTGTTGATTTTAGAGGTTTAAAAGAAAAAACAACAGTGTTACCAACTACAGATGTATTTAATGGGATTGCGTATAATTCAAAAACAAAAACTTACTTTGTTACTGGTAAATACTGGGATAAAATGTTTGAGGTTGAGATTATGGAGAAGTAGCACTTCGACTCCGCTTAGTGTAATGCTTTTCAGTTTATATTTATAATTTTTCAACTACGACATTCCAAGCAATTTCATAGGTTTTGTTTGGAGCTAAAGTTTGTAAACCAATGCCATTGTTAAAACTATTGGAAAGTCCAACAGTAGGTTCTATGGCAATGATACTTTTATCTTTTGGTGTGTAAAATTGCACATAATTCTTTTCGGCGTTGCCTGTAATTTTTAGCTTATACGTCGGTGTTTTGAATTCAATCGTATCATCAAGCATTTTATATGCCGTATCAAACGGATGATTTTTTAATTGAAAAGGCATGCGCAGCTCATGTGGTTTTGTACCATTAGTGAGACTTCGATCGTCGGTTGTGGTATATTCTTCTTCACCATTAAAATCGATCGTGCTTTCATATAAGTTTTCTGAATTAAAGTACGGATGCCAACCAATGGTAAACGGAAATGTTTTTGTACCTGTATTGACAACTTTCATTTTTACATTTAACTCTGTTTCTGCAAATGTATAGGTTATATAAAAATCAAATGGAAAAGGAAATCCTTGTGAAGTCCCATCATGTTGATAGCGAAGTGTTATGATGGCAGCACTTGAAAAGATTTTTTGTTCATATACTTCAAACGTTCTTGTATATAACAATCCATGAATCGCATTATTTTTTTCGGGTTCATTACATGGAATTTGATAGGTTTCGCCTTCAAAAGTATAGGTTCCGTCTTCAATTCTGTTGGCAAAGGGAAATAAAATTGCCGATGCGGAAGAATGATTGTATGGGAAATTCTCATATTCAGAAATGATAGTTCGATCGTTTAGTCTAACATCAAACAAGCGTGCACCTTCATCCAAGTTAATAGAAGCAGATGCTTTCATATGATCGCTTAAAATTTCTATGATGTTATTTTTTTCTTGTATTTGAAACACGCTGTGAAACTTTTATAAATTTGTGATCGAAAATACTGCGAAACTTCAAGTTTTACGAATACAATAATGACTTTTTTTGCGCTATTTTATTTTCCAAAAAATGATTTGAAATTTATAAATCTTACACAAATAAAATTTCTTCAACCTTGTCTTTTTATTAGATTTATCAACCTCAAATTCATTAAAACTTTATTTATTGTGAAACACAAAAAAATTAAACGGATTAAAATTAAACAAACAAGCAATTTCAAATTTTGATGCTAGAAAAATAGTTGGTGGAGAAACCTGTGAATCTCCATGTGAAGGAGGAACAGGCTTTTGTGAAACTGGTATTCCTTGTGAACTTCAAAAAGAGTATTCTTACGGTAAGTATTGTGACTGGTTTGATTATACTGTATTTTTATGCGACTAAATGGAGATAGCTTATACTAAATAACTCACAATACAAGATTTTTGTAGTCATTGAAAAATAATTATAAAAATCTTGGTTTCATCTTTTCTTTACACTCAAAAGAGTATCAGTAATAACACTAGAATAAATGAGTTTAAAATGACTCAAAAGCCATTATTGCATGACCTAAATCTTCACAATTTCATTCGATAATGCAAATACCACCAAATCTGCGGTGTATCGGACATTAAGTTTTGCTAATAGTTTTTTGCGATGTCCTTCTACGGTACGATAGCTGATGAATCAATTCTCTCCTATTTCTCGTTCTGTAAGATCGTATGAAACACTTTTTAAAACTCCTCTTCCTTTATACATCATAACTTTACGCATAATTTTGGTAATTTTATTGTTGAAAGAGTAGTCATATTCCATTACATTTTCAATGCATTGTTAAGACAATAATTTTCATCTCAGGATACTTTTCTGAAATAAATTTTGTTGTTACATAACCATCCAGAACTGGCATACGAATATCTAATAGTACAATATCAGGTTTTACAATAGTATTGCGCAGCGCTTCCAAAAATTCTTGCCCATTAGAAGACTCCGTGATGATTTTTATATTGTTTTTTTCATCTAAAATGACTCTCATACCTTCTCTAAAGAGTTTTTGATCGTTCACTATTGCTATGTTTATCATGAGTTTTGCTTATTAAAATCTATTTGTATAGTTGTACCAGAATGCATTTCTGAAGATATGTATACTTTTCCTCCAAAAATTAATGTGCGATCTTTAATATTTCGCAGTCCTGCATCTTTTTGAGTTGTTTCCACATCAAATCCTTTTCCATCATCTTTTACGAATAATTTAAAAGTATCTGTAGTATTCTCTATATTGATTGTAATTGTGGTAGCTTCTGCATGTTTTACTGCATTTACCAATATTTCTTTGATGATACGATAAAAGAGCTAATTCTTGAGAAAAATCCAGTCGTTGTGCATCGCCATTCCACTCATAATTTATCTTCAAACTACTAGATTCTGATATGGAATAACACAAATCGCTAATGGCTTCATGCAATCCAAAATCTTCCTAAGTTGGCGGCATAATGTTATATGATATTTCGCGGACTTTTTGCAACAAATGATTCAGTTGATCACGTATATGTTGTGATTTTGAAATAATTTCAGGTGGCGCTGCTTGTTCTTTTTTAATGCTTTCTACGCTCAATAAAATGTTAGAAATTCCACCAACAATTTCATCGTGTAAATCTGCTGCAAAATGTTTTCGTTCTTCATGTTGGATTTTGATGGCACTTTGCAATAGTTGTTGTTGATGTATGATTTTTTATTCTTGTAACTTCATTTGCTGTTTTAGCAAACGTCTTTTGTAAATAAGAACAAAGCCAACAATAGCAATAGCTAAAAAAACATTCATAGCATGCCCACATATAAAATTAGAGAAGTTCCTTCTTGTACTTTATCAACCATATTCCTATTGCTATGAAAAGATAGTGAATTATTAAGAATAGTCCATGTAATGCCCAAGCTTCAAAAAACTCTTGTATGGTTGATTCTAATAAAAAGTTATTGGAAATGAATAATAAAAATGAGCCTAAAAAATACACTAAAACACCCGCGTTAATCCAAAAAATAGGATGTGATTCCAATTGTATAATTCTACGATTCACAAAAACTTTATAAAATCAAGCAATTGTCATACATAACAAAAATGCTCCTTCTATAGACCTACCATAGGAATTATACATTTCCAAAGGTTGCCAATACATTGTATTTAATACTGAGAAAATGACAAATACTATAAGTGAACCTAATATTTTTTTTTACGATTGGTTTTTGAAATAATTGATAATAAAATAGACTCCAACCTGTATATTCTAAAACAGTATATGTATGCAGTAGATACATATTATTCAACCAATTTTGATATAATACATAAGCACTATAAGAGACTATGGCAGCAAGAATGAGTAGTATACACAAGGTTCAAAATAGTTTGGTAAAACGTTTAAACCGAAATACTAACGCCAAAAAAGGCAGTAGTAGAGATAACCGTGCAATTTCACTGATTGTTGCTAAATTAATAACGAAATCATCTTCTGTAGAATGTTGTATTGTTTTCATTGTTCCTCTTGCATTGGCTGGTGCTGTGTCACTATTTGAATTAAATAAAGTACGCTTTGGATCACAAAGTTTTGGACAAGGTAATTCAAAGTCATAAATACCGCTGATAACAAGCTCATTTTTAGTTACGGTATCATCATAAATGATATCTTCGTTATCGCTGTTTACGCCAACAACAATCATATCTGGTTCGTCACTTCCATCTTCATTTTTAATAATACCAATATAAAAACGCACACAGACAACATCCCTATGTTGTGCCAAACATGCTATATCATTTTTATGAAACAAAAATGCTTTTATAAAATTCTCTTTTTGCCAATTTTCTGTCAATACAGATACTCAAGTAGTACTTATTAGCTCAAAAGTATCAATTGGTTATGAAGTCATAATTAATAGTTTTAAGACTTACACTAAAGTACTGTAAATTAAACATCTAACCACACGTGTTTCTAGGTATTTGGTATACAGTAAACACCTATTGTAATTCAGGTAAAAGCTATCTTTTATAGTAACAGCATGCATCCTAATTTTAAACTGTATCAATTTGTTCATTATGACGTCAGGAAAAATTGAGCCATAAACCTTAACTAATATTAATCATTTAAAACCTCATCATTATGTCAGCATTTTGTGGAACTATCACTTCAAGTGGTCAATCAACAAGTAACGGAAATTTTTCATATAAATACGATTCTGGGCAACAGAAATACACCGTAGATTATAACGGAAATGTAAATGCAGGAGCCGCTGTAGTAGTATCTCCTACACAACAAATTCCAGTATTAACGTATATGTTACATACGTATACAAATGGTTTTACGCTACAAGTATTTCAAGACGCAAGAGGCGAATTAACACCAGTTACTAGTGGTTCTAGCTTTATTGAAAAAGATTTATAATCAAATAAATACATTTTTCAAACTCCTTTATTGTAATTGAAGTAAAGGAGTTTTTTTATGCATGAAAGTTAACTCATCCAAAACGATCGTTTACTCATTGCTGGTTTCTCTATTATAAGATATGTGCTTTTTTTGAATTGTAATTAAAAGCGTAAACCATCATGAAATATCCTGAAATCACTGTACAAATTACGAAACCTTGTCATGAAGATTGGAACAAAATGTCTCCAACAGAAAAAGGAAAATTTTGTAAAGTCTGTACTAAAGAAGTGGTAGACTTTACTGCAAAATCTGACGAAGAAGTATTGCGCTACTTATCTAACAACGGAAATATTTGTGGGCGTTTCCATGGTTCGCAACTCAATAGAACCTTAATCGCAGATCGAAAAAAGCGTAATCATTGGTTATCGTATGCAGCTTCACTCCTATTGCCAATGATATTATTTTCACAAGGAAGTACATCTTCTAAGCATGAAACAACCTTAACAGAACAATTAACTACTCCTCCTCAATATAAATCACTAAACATAGGTTCGCTTAAAAGAAAAGCACAATTAGATGCTAATATGCAAAATGATAGCATTAATGTAAAAGGAACGGTTATGGATGATAGTGGAATGCCACTTCCAGAAGCTTCTATTTACATAAAAGGGACTAACCAAGGAACAATCGCTGATTGGGATGGAAACTACAAGATTAAAGTTAAAAAAGGTGATCATTTAGTTTTTGCCTATGTTGGATTCAGATCAAAAACTGTCAAAGTAACTCAGGTTACTAATTATGTAATTTTAAACGTTGAAGTATGCGATTTTCTTGGTGAAGTAGTTACGACAAGCCCAAAAGATCGATACAGAAGTAAATTCACAAAGAAAGTATCAAAATCAACTGAGAAGCAAATTACTAAACGTGAAAAAATCACACAAAACTATTTTGCTTTTCAACGAAAAAAGTGGTTAGAGAAACATGCCGCAAGAAAAGCAGCAAAACAAACGAAAAAATAATTTGGTATGAAACATTCTAAGCTACAACTACAAATTTCTGAACCATGTCATGAAAACTGGAACAACATGTCTCCTACTGAAAAAGGTAAGTTTTGCCGAGCTTGTAAAAAAGAAGTTGTCGATTTTATAAGCAAAAGTGATGAGGAAATTATAAAACATGTCAATAATCATGGAAATGCTTGTGGACGTTTTTATGCTTCACAACTGAATAGAAAGCTGATTGCAAACAGAAAAAAACGGAATCATCGGTTATCGAATGCAGCCACTTTTTTATTGCCAATGACGTTATTTTCACAACAAACTCAATCTAATGAGAAAAAAGCTGCAAAGACAACAGAAGTAGATCCCTTAAAGTTTAAAAGACTCGACATATATGCTCTTAATGCAAAAGTAAACCGCGTAACTCTAAAACAGCAGCAGTCTTCAAACTCCAGAATTATATATGGCACTGTAACGCATGATACAGGCATGCCACTGCCTGGAGCAACTGTGCTAATAAAAGGTACCACTACAGGAAAAACAACCGATTTTGATGGAAACTTTTTTATCCCAGCTAATGTAAAAAACACGCTGGTTATTAGTTACGTTGGTTATAAAAATCAGGAGATTCGCATAAAAAGAAGATACGTCTAATTATAAAATTCAACTAAATCCAAGTGGTGAACTTGAAGAAGTCGTTGTCGTTGGTGGATATCATTCTTGCAATAGTAATGGGTATCATTCCACTCATATTGAAACGGAAGAAACCAAGGCATTAAAACAACGTACAAAGAACTATTTCGAATTTCAAAGAAAAAAATGGAAAGAAAAACGTGCTAAACATCGAAAAGAACGTGCCGCTAGAAAAGCCGCAAGGCAAGCTAAAAACAACTAATGTACATATGAAACATCCAAAAATACAGATACAAATTCCAGAACCTTGTCATGAAGACTGGAACAAAATGACTCCGACTGAAAAAGGTAAGTTTTGCAAGGTATGTTCCAGAGAAGTAGTTGATTTTACAGCAAGTTCCGATGAAGAAATTATAAAACACTTTAGCACTCAGGGGAATTTATGTGGACGTTTTCATGTTTCACAAATCAATAGAAAACTTATCGTCGATAGAAAAAAGCGAAACCATTGGTTATCGTATGTTGCAACACTCTTGTTACCAATGACAGCTTTTTCACAAAGCAAACCCAAAATGACTGAAAAAATTTCTAAAACGGAACAACTAGATACCTATAACTTTACCCGATTGCATATTGGTTCGCTTCATAGAAAAGAAAAAAATAAGATTCAAAAAGATAGCGTACACATATCAGGTTTAATTTTAGATGAAATGAATTTACCTCTTCCAGGTGCAACTATCAAAATAAAAAACTCTTCAACGGAAAAAAGTACTGATTTTGATGGAAACTTTTCGTTAATAGTAAGAGTAAAAGATACTCTCATCGTTTCTTATGTTGGATATGAGAGTCAAGATGTCAAAATTTCAGCTAACAAAACAACTTATAAAATCACACTAAAACCTGGAGAACCTCTAGAAGAAGTCTTAGTTGTTGCAGGATATACAGTAGAACGAAAACATCTCGGAGGAGCCGCAATTGCTGTACATGGAGACGATATCGCCACTATTACTGAGGAAGATAATAAAACTATAATTCATGCTTTAAAGGAAAGTCTAAAAAAATTTAAAAAAAAGACCAAAAAGAAGAAAGAATAAGTTACTTTGATTTTATGTCAAAATCTATATTTCTATATAAGTTTCGATACTTTTATACGACACCAACCATATTATTATCAGTGAAAAAAAGTATTCTTTTTGTAGTTCTACTTCTTATGCAGTCTGCACCGTGTCAAATACAAGCAACATCAGATATTAATTCTTAAGTTCAAAAAATTCGTGAAACCAATAAGGATTCTGTTCAAAGTCAAGAGTACATCAATCTTTCCTAAAATTCGGACCCTATCAAGGATTTTAGAACACAGCAAAAATATGCGTATTCTACAATAAAAATACCCTTTCCGCACAAAAAATCCTGCGCTCTTTATAAAAATTATATATGCTCTCATTCATCATGAAAGTGTTACCAAGTACACTACTTGTTTCAAAATTATTTAAAAATTTGTTTTCTTAGCTAAAACAGTAAAGGTACCAAACTCAAATGAAGGTTATATCACCAACAAATTAAGCTGTGTTATTTTTTTAACACAACAAAAAAATGTAAGTACTAATAGTATTCTTTATACAATATGATGAAATTCTTGACCAAATTAAACACACTGACAAATATGTCTGAGTTAGGGAAAAGCTTAGCCGAATTACTATACTGTACAGAAATCGCAAAGAACATGGAAAAGCTTCAAATCATAATAAGCTGGAAATCAACTTTGCAGAAAAAAGCAAAGCCCCTTATCGAATTGGAAAAGCAAAAGTGACAGAAATCGATCTGTTGTACCAACTCATTCCAAGACCTATAAAAGCCGAAGATGAGCGTCCACTCATAGAAAAAGTACTTGTGGTTGAGAAGTTTATGGAAGAACACGACTAACTGAATATTGTCAATAAAAACAAAATAAAGTCTATTAGCGGAACGGTTTTATACATACATCCAGATATTGAAATTCCGATTTCCAGAACCTTCAAAAAAAAATGTGATTTCCTAATCTTTTATAAATCTCAAAGAAAATTAATCCTCTGAAACAATAATAAGAACTTCAAAAAGTTATATTTTTACCACACCATATATCTACATACGGTATCTGACAACTAAAATAGTACAATGAAGAAACTTTTATACTCGTTTTTAATTCTTACCACTATAATACTTTGGAGCTCTTGCCGAAAGGACTTTGTAACAGTTCCGAGTTCTGGACAACTTCAATTTTCAAAAGACACAGTGTATTTAGATACTGTATTTACCAATATTGGTTCTAGCACATACAATTTAAAAGTATACAACCGAAGTGACGACGATATTCGTATTCCGACCATTCAATTGGGAGAAGGTGAAAATTCAAGATATCGCTTAAATGTAGATGGAATTGCTGGAAAAGTATTTCAAGATGTAGAATTATTAGCAAATGATAGTATGTTTGTCTTCGTTGAAACTACTTTAGACATCAACGATTTTTCAAGTGGCGATCAGTTTCTATACACTGATGCTATTGAATTTGACACTGGAAACAATCAACAAAAAGTAGAATTGGTTACTTTGGTACAAGATGCTATTTTCCTCTATCCACAACAATTTGATGATGGTACAATTGAAACCTTATTACTCAGCGTAGACGATGAAGGTAATGAAACCCGTGTAGAAGGATTCTTTTTGGAAGATTCTGAATTAAATTGGACCAACGAAAAACCGTATGTCATCTATGGATATGCCGCCGTTGGACAAAATCAAGTACTCAATATCGAAGCTGGTGCACGTGTGCATTTTCATGCAGATTCTGGTCTGATTGTTGGAAACATGGGCTCTTTGCAAGTAAACGGAGCGTTAAGTACAACGGAAGATCTTGAAAACCAAGTTATTTTTGAAGGTGATCGTCTAGAACCCAATTTTGCCAATATCCCAGGACAATGGGGAACCATTTGGTTTACTGATGGAAGCACCAACAACAAAATGGATTACGCAACTATAAAAAATGCATCAGTTGGAATATTATCAGACAATAACGATGGCACCGATAGTCCAACCTTGACGTTAAATAATTCTCAAATTCATAACAGTGCTACTGTTGGCTTATTAGCACGTACAGGGCATATAGAAGCAAACAATTCTGTCATTGGAAGTGCAGGGCAATCCTCTATGTATTTGAACTTAGGAGGAAAATATACCTTTAGACATTGTACATTTGCCAACTATTGGACTAATAGCTTTAGAACACTTCCAACAATTTTAATAGACAACTATTTGGATGTTGGTAATGGAACTATATTTACTGCGGATTTAGAACAAGCTAATTTTTCTAACTGTATTATCGATGGAAGTAATAGTATTGAATTGTTGTTTGATCAAGCACCAAATGATTCCATGGTCTTGTTGGAATATAACTTTGCAAACTGCTTGATTAAGTTTGACGATTTTCAAAATCGTTTTACAAATGATCCATTATACAATTTTTCAAACGATACCATTTTTGATGCTGTTACGTTACTATTAAACTCAAATACTGTAGAATATAAAAACATAGACAATAACGAATTCAACATAGGAGAAAACTCTGCTGCCATTGGTATTGGAAATACCTCAAGTGCTCCTGAAGTTCAAAATGATATTCTAGGAAATCCTAGAACAAATCCTTCTGACGTCGGTGCCTATAACAATGTTACTTTTGATGATGATTAGTACATTCAGCTAAAAAATATACAATACACCGAAAAGAATCATAAAACTAGTTCGCTATTTTATGATTCTTTTTTTATACGTATATTTAGGAGAACTTATTAACATACAAAAAACAATTAAACAAAAAAATTAACGACATGATGTTACTATTAATCAAAATCGCAGGAATAGGTGCTGGAATTCTACTTGGAATTACGGCATTAGATAAATTGGATGGAGAAAGCAATTTCTTCAACGATATTGCCAAAAAACTGATGCCGTTTTCAACACTTATTGGTGGAGCTGTTCTAGCTTTGGGACTTTTTGAACTTTTAGGAATATTTGGCTTTAATGATAGACATTTTATTTATGACTTAGCTGCTATGGTTTCTGGATTGCTTTTACTAACTCATGTATTAAGTCAAGTTCCAAAAGTTGGTGATTCACTTGTAAGTATTTCTAAAAAACTAATGCCCTTTAAAGTGATATTCGGAGTGGGATTACTTGTATTATCTGTATTACGCTTTATTTATATTCATCCACTAGGATAAGATAAAATTATTGAATGACCACTTTTTGAACAGTTTTGGTAGTTTCGGTGCGAATCTCTACAAAGAAAAGTCCACTAGCAAGTGAAGAAACATCCATTCTAGCGAGTTTATTTTGTTCCTTTTGAACAAATACTTCTCTTCCCAAGCTATCAAAAATTGAAATTGTATACGGTTCAGAAATCGTGGTAGCAATCATCATATAATCCGATGCCGGATTTGGGTAAACGCTGAATGTATCGGCGTTTTCTTCGTTTATACTCAACGTACTTCCTTCCACTACATTCATTACTTGATTTGCGGTTACATTACTTATATTATCAACCAATCCGCTTGGCCAAAAAATAGTCAAATCATCAATGGTAGTTTCTGTTCCAACTCCAAAAATTTCCGTTGCAGAATTTTGTCCCAAGAATGCTTCGCCACACAAAGTATAACGGTACATTGTTTGCCCATTAATAGTTACTGCTATCCAAGAACCTATTCCGTTTCTATTACTTACAGTTCCTTCTAGTTTTACTTTTAACCAATTATTAGAACCACCAGTATTTCTCCACAGAGTATGGTTTTCTGGTGCTTGATTTACCACTACAAAATCTTGGTAACCATCATTGTTAATATCACCAATCGCATTAGAAAAACTTGTATATGTATCGTTGGTAAAACCTGCTGTTGTTGGAACGGTATAATTAAACCCAGTATCACATTCATAAAAACCAGAAGTCAACAATCCAGAAGCAGTATTGTTCACCATACTACATACATACAAATCCATATCGGTATCATTATCAGCATCAAAGAAATTTGCGCCCCAACCTATGCTATTAAAAATAGTTCCGGAACTTGTGGCAATATCTGTAAAAGTACCGTCACCATTGTTTTTTAATAAATGATTTCCTTCTACCGTATTGGTCACATAAATATCTAAATATCCGTCATAATTATAATCGTCAATTGTGGTAGACATTGCATTTGCAGCAACACCTGCTCCAGAAGATAAGCTTACATCTGTAAACGTGCCATCTCCGTTATTTTTATAAAGAATATTGGTGTTTAAAAATCGGTCATTAGAAATGTAAATATCTAAATGGCCATCATTATTATAATCAAAAAAGGAAGAACAGAAGGATAAATGACCTACATTACTGATTCCTGCTGTGAGTGAAACATCAGTAAAAGTGCCATCGCCGTTATTTCTGTATAACTTATTCGGAATAATTTTAGCATCGTCTTTATTACTCAAAAACAAATCCAAATCACCATCGTTGTCATAATCTCCAAAAGAAGCTCCAAAAGTGATTAAAACAGTATCTGGAATTCCCGCAATCGTTGAAACATCCGTAAAGTTAAAGTTTCCGTCATTATTGTATAATTTGTTTGCTGCATCTTCACGTGCTACAAACAAATCATTATCACCATCATTATCGTAATCAACCCATAAGACTTGTTTGGAATGTCCAGTCACAGTCATATTGAAGGTTTCTTCAACAAAAGTTCCTGCATTATTTTTAAAAAATCGAACTGGAAAATCTCCTTTACTGGCAAAAGTAATATCGTCCCAACCATCATTATCGTAGTCGTAAAAACTAACGCCTCCAAGTTGTGCACTAAAGTTTCCAGTAATATTTATTCCCAACTCAACCGCTTTTTCTTCAAAGAGTATTTGCGCTTGTACTAATTGGAAATATAGAAAAGATAAGAGTACAATCGTGTAATTTTTCATCTGCCAATTTTTTAATAAGTATTGAATTCTGATGGAAACCGCCAAATATGGCTCGTTTCATATCTTCAACTTTTGATAGAAACAAATATAATAAATCTTAATTTTATGTTAAAAAATCACACGATTGTAAGTATTTTATAATTTAAGCTTGAAATAAAGGTTTATCAGACATCATTGTATTTACTTTGAATGCAATGTTTTCTAATTTTCCTTCATCTTCAAAATTAGTAATGGCTTCGTCTATATATTCTACGATCAATGCCATATCGTCTTCTTTTAATCCTCTTGTAGTAACTGCGGCAGTTCCGACACGAATTCCAGAAGTTACAAATGGACTCTTATCATCAAAAGGAACCATGTTTTTATTCACTGTAATATCAGCTACACCTAAAGCTTTTTCAGCTTCTTTTCCTGTAATGTTCTTATTTCTAAGGTCAATCAACATCATATGATTGTCCGTTCCTCCAGAAATGATATTATATCCTTTTGCAACAAAAGCAGCTGCCATAGCTTGTGCATTTTTCTGTACTTGTAAAATATAGTGCATGAACTCGTCTGTTAGTGCTTCTCCAAAAGCAATTGCTTTTCCTGCAATAACGTGTTCTAATGGTCCACCTTGGTTTCCTGGGAATACAGCTCCATCTAATAATGAAGACATTTTACGCAATTTTCCATTCTTTAAGGTAATTCCGAGAGGATTTGGAAAATCTTTCCCCATTAAGATCAATCCTCCACGTGGTCCACGTAAGGTTTTATGTGTAGTTGTCGTAACAATATGACAGTGTGGAATAGGATCATTTAAAATTCCTTTTGCTATCAATCCTGAAGGATGCGAAATATCAGCTAATAATAATGCATCAACACTATCTGCAATTTCACGGAAACGTTTAAAGTCAATATCTCTTGAATATGCAGAAGCACCAGCAATGATCATTTTTGGTTGCTCTTTGGTTGCAATTTCTTGAATTTTATCATAATTCAATACACCTGTCTCCTTTTCTACTCCATAAAATACTGGCGTATATAATTTTCCTGAAAAGTTCACAGGAGAACCATGTGTTAAGTGACCTCCGTGCGACAAATCGAATCCTAAAATTTTATCTCCAGGTTTTAAACATGCTGCAAAAACTGCGGTATTTGCTTGACTTCCACTATGTGGTTGTACATTTGCATAAGCAGCTCCAAACAATGCTTTCGCACGTTCAATAGCAATAGTTTCTACCTCATCAACGACTTCACAGCCACCATAATAACGCTTTCCTGGATACCCTTCTGCATACTTATTTGTTAATACAGAACCTACTGCTTCCATTACTTGCTCACTTGTAAAATTCTCAGAAGCGATTAACTCTAACCCTTCAATTTGTCTTTCTTTTTCTGCTTGAATTAATTCAAAAATTTGTTCGTCGCGTTGCATTGTTTTGACTCTATGTTAATAAAAACCAAAAATATGATTTAGATTCCATAACTCATATAGAAAACTCATATATTTGACTAGAAATAACAAAAAACTTTAAAATTATAAATATTCCACACAACTATGCCAGATACAACCAATAATCCCAACCGAAGAACTTGGCTAGAAGTTCCTGAGAATAGTGATTTCCCTGTTCAAAATATACCTTTTGGAGTTTTTCTTACAAGAGATGACGTAATTACGATTGGAACTAGAATTGGAGACTTCGCCATTGATTTAGGCGCATTACATCAATTAGGATATTTTGATGGAATTCCCTTAACTGATGATATTTTCCTTCAAGATAGTTTAAATGATTTTATCTCTGACGGAAAGAAAACATGGCGTTTGGTACGTAACCGTATTGGAGACATTTTTGATGCAGACAATGCAAGTTTACGCGACAATGCAGAACATAGAAATACCGTTATTTTCACTTTAGATGAAATAGAAATGCAATTGCCTGTACAAATTGGTGATTACACAGATTTTTATTCAAGTATAGAACATGCAACAAATGTTGGTGTAATGTTTAGAGGAAAAGAAAACGCATTGATGCCAAACTGGCTTCATGTGCCTGTTGGATATCACGGAAGAAGCTCATCTATTATTCCTTCTGGAATTCCAATTCACCGTCCACAAGGACAAACATTACCTGCTGGAGCAGATACACCAGTATTTGGACCTTCAAAGCGTGTAGATTTCGAATTGGAAATGGCGTTCATCACAACAGATGCTAATCATTTAGGAGAACCAATTCCTATTGAAGAAGCAGAAGATTATATTTTTGGTGTCGTACTATTCAACGATTGGAGTGCACGTGATATTCAGAAATGGGAATATGTACCATTAGGACCTTTCTTAGGAAAGAGTTTTGCTTCGTCAATCTCTCCTTGGATTGTAACCATGGACGCATTAGAACCATTTAGAGTAGAAACACCAAAGCCATTAAAACCACAATTAGAATATTTACAGTACACAGGAAAGAAAAGTTATGATGTACATTTAGAAGTTGGAATTACACCTGAAAACGGTGAAGAAACGATTGTTTCTCGTTCTAATTTTAAATATATGTACTGGAACATGGCACAACAGTTAACACATCATACGGTAAACGGTTGTCCTGTAAATTCTGGAGATATGATGGGAAGTGGAACACTTTCTGGTAAAACACCAGATTCTTATGGTTCTATGCTAGAATTGACTTGGGCTGGAAAAAATCCTTTGAAATTAAATGATGGTTCTGAACGCACATTTATTAACGATGGCGATACGGTAACTATGCGTGGGCATTGTAAAAATGATCATGTTCGTATTGGTTTTGGAGAAGTAAGCTCAAAATTACTACCCGTTTTTGAACCAAAGAAAAAGTAACAAAAAACTATTACTACATAAATAAGGTTGTCTAATTATTGTTTTTAGACAACCTTTTTTTATAATTAAATTATATATCTATTTAATTATAATTATTTAATAACAAAATGCACTATTTGTATAGTTTAAGGGATTTAATGAACCTCTCTAGATGAATGTGGAATTGTTCTTCCTCATTTACAGCTTTTGCATTTAAGGTTGCTACTTGTGATTTTTTAAGTCCTAATGATTTGAATGATTTTTGAGTTTTCATAATGGTTTGTTTTTAAAATTAAATAATTTCTTTTAAGGAATTTGCTTTCTTATTTCTTGCGATTTTTTGATAATGAATTTTACTAAAAAAACAACTCCAAACTCCAGTTTAGAGTCGTTTACATAGTAATTAAAATAATTAAAACTAGTGAGCACAATATGCGCTCATTTTACAATTTAATGGATTGATAGTTCCACAAGCTGCGACTAAAACTGATGATCCTCCTACAATTTTTTGCTGTGTCTTATCGCTTAATTCAGCTATTACTGATTTATTAAATGCTAAATTGTTTGAGATACTTTTTTTTTCATAATAATAAAAGATTAAAGTAAATTCCCTACTCGATCAGCTTTTCGGGTTCCGCTATTGCGAATGTTTTTGTCCATTAACAAATGCCGATCAAAGGAAGTTAAAAGTCTAAGAAATGACACATGAGCCGACAAGGATTGACAAAGCGTTTAAAAAAATACTATAAATCTTCGGAAATCTTTTTTACGTATGAAGTTGGAGTCATGCCAGATTTCTTTTTGAAAGCTTTATAAAATTAAGAATAATTGTTAAATGCTGTTGCATCAATAATTTCATTAATATTCATGTTATTCGCAGTATCAGAAATTAATGCAACAGCTTCTTTCTTACGATAATTATCAATAAATTCGAAGAAATTTGATTGAAAATATTTATTGATAATTTGCGAAGTGTGATGCTTGGAAAGGTACAGCAAATCTGCAAGTGTATTAAGTGCAAGTGTATGATCTAGATATACCTTTTCAGTTTCCATTAAACTTTCTAGCTGTTGTTTCATTTCAAGTGTAAAAGATTCTAACATTCCATTTTTGCGGTATTTGAAATACGGAATGATTTTTTTCCTGAAAAAATATCTGGTTGCATAAAACTAAAACATGTAACAACACCAACAAGCAATACAATAACCAATAATATAATCGCAAGTAATGGTCATCAATCTAAAATAATTCAAAACCATGTGTGAAAAAAAATAGTAATTATCAGAAAAAACTGCTGTTTTTTATAGTAGTTAAAACTATTTATAGTATTGAGATCCGTAAAATTTATTCATAGCAGTAATTATACCAAATAAATGATAGCTATCGAAAGTAAAATAATGCCATAAATAAGTGTAAAAGCTTTTCCTGAAATCTTGCTTCCCATTTTGGCTCCAAAGAAATTAGCAATAAAATAGGTTCCAAAAAGAATACCTACCAATTGCCAATCTACAGGATTTTCAAAATTATATTTTAAAAATGCTCCATAGCTCACAGGTGGAATCAAAATTGCCAAACTCAAAGCACGTGCATATTCTTTTTTAAGTTTAAAAACTCCTATCAAAATTGGCACCATCAGTACACCTGCTCCAATACCAAACATGCCTCCTAAAATTCCTGTAATAGCTGCTAAAAGCGCAATCCAATAAACAGAAATATGATCTTTATGTGCTGCTTTAGAATTTTTCTTTAAATAAGATCTAAATTGCAATAATGCGATAAAAATTAATAATACTGCGAAGTAATATTTTAAGTCCGTTTCCCCAATATAAAAGGCGAACACCGCTCCAAAATATGAGAATACACAATAGGAAATAACGCCGATAGCAATATTGAGCCATTGTTGTTTTACATATCCATATAGTGACATCACACCTAATAAACTCATAGGTCCCAACATCATCGTAAGTACATTACCTTGCGCCGCTAATTGTGACATTCCACAGTATAAAACTAAAAAAGATACCAAAAACGGACCACCGCCAATTCCTGCAAAACCTCCAATATAACCAACAACTAAACCAAGAAGTAAATAAATAAGTGGATCACACATGCAATAAAAATTTGGCTGCAATTTACTCTAAAAGTTTAGTTTCAAATAATATTGTAACAAAAAACAGCTCCAGACCGAAGCCTGAAGCTGTTCAACTATAGTTAAATTAATTAAAATAATACATGAAATAAAGCATTCGTCGTATACTCTGAGGGATTAATAGTAGCATACAATGCTGCCAATACTGAGGTGGAAAATGTAGATTCACCTTTGTATGAATCTACTAGCTTCTTAGTATAGTTTGACTATCACAGCTTTCTTAATTTACCATGATGAGTTTAGTAATTTTCTTCTATAATGTTATGAATCTAATACTTAACTCTGGCGGAACAAACATTTCATTATGCTGGACAAGTTCTAATAGTCTCAAGACATCTTCTTGGATCTGTAGTTTCTTCACCACATATAAATCCGCAAGTATATGCACAGGTATTTGCACAAGTATTAGCACATGTCGGATCCTGTGTTGGTTCTGGACAACATGAATGCCCGTGACAAGTATATGTTCCTCCTACTCGAAGTTGACCTTGTATTAAATGAGCTACAGTTGATTTATTTATTTGCAATGACGATTTTCTGATTTGTTTTTTCATAATGTTTCGGTTATAATGATTTTTAAATTACTTTTTTTATGCTGGACACGTACGATACGTTTCCGACTAGGTGCAAGAACGATAGGTAATTAAATAAAGGTATGGGATGAATGTTGGACACAATTGTGGTACTGCAGATCCTCCTTTTAACATATCCATTTTTTTGTCTGATAAACTTGTAATATTAGATTTATTAATCTTTAACGTTTTTTCTATCTTTTTTTCTTGATGATGGTTAGCTTTAAAATTTATTTACTTACTATTTTTATATTTAACATGTTCTGTTTGGACATTTATAATAATTGGTTTGTAAAATGGTAATACAATCCTGCGTCACACAATCTTCTGTTTCACAATTCAATCTGTCAACAGATTCAATTCCGATAGTTCTTCCTTTTACTTGCGAAGTTTCGAAATTTGAAATCACAGACTTATTTAAAGTAAAACTTGACTTAAACTCTTGTTTTTTCATGATGTAATACTTTAATAATGAATACCCTATTAGTTTTTCAGCTTCCCCTATTCGATATAAATGGCCGTTTATTTCTTTCATAAAGCAAATCAGAAAAGTCTGTAAAAACATCCCAACCGATAAAGGTTGACAAATTTATATTCGGTCTTTTTTCTGTACTTTTTCTATTTGTTTTATACCGTGGGTTTTATACGTTATATAGTTATTTTTTAAAAAATCAATGTATTTTTGAGAGTTTGGTATTCATATTGTGTATACCTATAAAACCTAACATATAGCGTATGAAAAAATTACTACTTACCACTTGTATCGCCTTATTGCTAATCGCCTGTGGCGGTGTAAAAAAAACACAGGAAGCATTAAATACCGGGAATTATGACTTAGTAATCAATAATGCTATCAATCAGCTTGAGAAGAATAAAACGCGAAAGCGTAAACAGCAATTTGTGCATTTATTAGAAACGGCATATTCAAAAGCTGTGGCCCGCGATTTGGAGGAAATCAAATTCTTAGAAAAAGAAGGAAATCCTGAAAAATTAGAAATGCTCTATAACATTTATATCGGGTTGGATAACAGACAAGAATTGATAAAACCATTGCTTCCGCTACCTATTTTGGAAGAAGGAAGAAATGCTCGTTTTAAAATGAATAATTATTCTGAAGAAATCATCAGCACCAAAAACAAACTGGCTGAATACTTATACAACAAAGTTTCTTCATTAATGTTTGAAAGCGGAAGTAACAAATTTGCATACCGCAAAGCCTTTGAAGATTTACAATATATTGATGAAATTTTACCAAACTATAAAAATGTGCGCCAACTCATACAAGAAGCACATGGAAAAGGAACCGATTTTGTACTCGTAACACTCAATAATGCAACTGATAAAGTAATTCCTAGACGTTTAGAAGATGATTTATTGAACTTTAATACGTATGGTTTGAATGATCTGTGGACGGTATATCATGGAACGGAAATTGCAAAAATCAGCTATGATTTTGGATTGATCCTTGATTTTAGAGACATTCAAGTATCACCTGAGCAAATCAGAGAAAAACAAATCATCAAAGAAAAAGAAATCAAAGATGGTTGGGAATATGCACTTGATGCTAATGGAAATGTGCGAAAAGATAGTCTTGGAAATGATATCAAAGTTGATAAATTCAAAACCATTCGTTGCGAACTCTATGAGTTTACACAATTCAAAGCTGCACAAGTCAATGGACAAGTTCGTTATGTTGATTACAGAACAAAACAATTAATTGAAGCCTTTCCTATTAGTACAGAGTTTATTTTTGAACATGCTTATGCAGATTTTGACGGAGATAGAAGGGCTTTAGATGATAGTTATCGCGATTTAATTTCTGTGAGAGCTGTACCATTTCCAAGCAATGAGCAAATGATTTATGATTCTGGAGAAGATATAAAAGCAAGACTCAAAGCAATTCTTACACGGAATAAATTTAGGCGTTAACCATATATTTTAACTTCAACTAAAAAGGCAAAAGTGAGTATGTTTTACTCACTTTTGCCTTTTTTAGTTCACACATCATTCTATAAAACTTGCTTTCATTCCTTTATTCAACCGTTCATCAATTGAAGTCAACGCAGAATCAAGTCACTCTTATGTTGGCTATATATCTCAAATATATTTGAATCAGAATTTTACACTTAACAAGCATGCAAATTGAAAATTCAGTTTTAAATAATAACTTTTAAATAATCAATTATGAGATATATACAATTTATAACAATAGCATTACTTTTTTCGGTTACAACTACTTCACATGCACAAAACCTTAGTTTTAATTGGTCCGAACCTGGCACAAATTCTTTTAGCAACGCAGATATAGATGTTTGTGGAGCCAGCAGAACTGTAAGACTTGGAGTATCATGGAATAATGATCCCAATTGTCCATAAAGAAGTTGGGGAAGAAATCGATATCGATGGACTGTGAAAATATTCAAAGACAATAATGTAATCTCTACAAGAAGATTCACTTCTAGTAGTTGTTGGTTCAATAAATTTTATGATAATTTTCAAGTATCATCAGTAGTTTACAGAGCACATATACAACTTGATGTAAGAGGCTTCTTTTGGAGTTGGAGTATTCAAGCTTCTGAAAATGCTGGTATTATAAATGTCACCAGACAAGAGGCTACACCTTCTTTTACAATTAATGGAATTATTCCTAATCCTGAAATTCCTACAGAAGTTTGTCCAGCAAAAATACTTATAAACCCAAGTGATACTTCGTGTGAAGAAAATTATTATATGGGTGTTTAGGAATTTGATTACACTAATTGGGATAGACCTCAAAAATATGAATGAGGAAAATGGTTTCAAGTAGAAGCGCCACAGGAATTAAATCTCCAACAACTTTCGGCAACTTACAGTTATGGAAATGACTTTTTAGGAACTGATCAAACAAGGCAAGGAGAAATTCTAAATGGAGTAAATCTACCAAACAACAATAATCCAAGGTATTATTATATCAAAGTTTGTTCTGGCTATCCCGAATGGAAATGTGCCGCTGCTGTCATCAAAGTAAAATGTGATTGTCATTAAAGTAGAAACACAGATACAAACTCTATCAATAGTTTGTATCTGTGTTTTTATAGTTAAATACTGTGTAAAAAAACAATCTAGGCTAGCCTATTCTGACTCCAATACGATTTAGGTGAAATGCTCGTTTTCTTTCGGAATGCGTTATAAAACGAAGTCCGATTGTTAAATCCAGTGGCATAGATGATTTCGTTGATATTCAAATCGTTTTGTTTATCCTGCAAAAGTCGAATTGCTTCATCAATCCGACAATTATTGACAAACCCAAAGAAGTTTACCTGAAAATGTTCGTTAATCAATCGTGACGTATAATGTCGTGACAAATTCAAATGTGACGATAATACATCCAGCATAAGCAAACTGTCAAAAAATAATTTATCAGATTCCATTAAAGAAATCAACTTTTCTTTCATTTCTGCAGCAATCGAAGAAGACAAACCGTTATTTTGATACTTTATAAAGGGAATCTTTAAAGTTCCAGAAAAAATACTTGGCTGCATATACCAGCATTGAAAGTGTAAAAACATCTACCAAATATCATCTCGGAATTAGCCACCAATTCACATAATCTGCATGTGAATTTGCACTATCAATTTCGTGTTTCAATTCTATCGGTAAAAATAATAGCTTCCAAAGACAAAAAAGATCCAAACTAAAGGAATTACATGCCATAAATCACGCCTAGTAAACGGGCTTTTATTAAGTACTCGTTTTAAATATATATACATCAAAGGACCATAACAAACCCAAGTAATAAAATTGGTAAACGACATGTCTCTATATAATAACCGTCGTAAGCAGACCAAAATGGACAGTTAAAAAACTTATTATAAGAAAATAGTAACGAAAAAACGCCAAATATACTATTGGCAACGCGATCACCTTTACGCTTTAAGAAAAATAAAATTCCGAGTGCAAAGGCTTGTATGGCAAATGCCAAAAAAAAGCATTATCCTTATATTAATGGTAGTTTCCATCGGCAGTAATTTTTAAGAACGAATTTTGATTGATTCAATGATGTAAATTAAATGCACAAAACAGCCCCTAAAATCTGTCTTAAAAACTCTTAATTCTTAATTTTAAAAAGTTAAAAAAGAAAAATCACACAAATTGCTCTAGTGGAATTGCGTTAATTTGACTGTGAGAAGCATGTGCTACCGTAATTCCATTTTTTATTACAATTAATTGTGGACTCTCATGCCATACTTGGAAACGCGCTGCAATCTCTTGTGAAATTGGACGGAAACTCAATAAATCCAAATAATATACTTTCATTTGATTTTCTTCTAAATCATAAGTACTTTGAAACTGATTAATCACCATTCTACTAATTCCACAACGTGTACTATGCTTAAAAATAGCAACTGGCATTGTTTTCGATTCCTCAACAATAGTGTCTAACTGTGACATATCTGTCAATCGTGCCCATTGTAGTTTTGAAGGTTCTTGAGCTTCTGAAGGTTTAGAACTACCAAATAATTTATTGAATATTCCCATAAGTATCTGTAAATTTAAAGTATCGGTCGTATGCTTTTATTAAAACTTGCAAAAATGTCAAAATGTCTTACAAATACTAGCATTAACCGCCATTTTGTCTTGTATTCTCAATTGGAATAACAATTGCAAAATTACTATAAAATTACAGAACCGAACGCTATGAATTTTAACAATTATACTTTAAAATCACAAGAAGCTGTACAACAAGCACAGCTTATTACGCAAACATACGGTCATCAACAAATTGAAAATGAACATCTTTTCAAAGCCATCATGGATGTTGATGATAATGTATTGCCTTTTTTATTAAAGAAACTCAATGTAAATGTTACACTACTTTCTCAAATATTAGAAAGTACACTCAATAGTTTTTCAAAAGTCAGTGGCGGAAATATCATGCTATCTCCTGCTACTGGAAAAACCTTGACAGATGCTAGTATTGTTGCCAAAGAAATGAATGACGAATTTGTATCAACTTCGCATTTGGTATTAGCTCTTTTTAAATCGAATAGTAAAATAGCACAGATTTTAAAAGATCAAGGAGTTACTGAAAAAGCATTAAAAACTGCCATTCAAGAGCTTCGCAAAGGTGAACGTGTAACTTCTGCTACGGCGGAAGACACCTATAACTCGCTGAATAAATATGCCAATAACTTGAACCAATTGGCAAACGACGGAAAACTCGATCCAGTGATTGGTAGAGATGAAGAAATCCGTAGAGTTTTACAAATTCTTTCGCGTAGAACGAAAAACAATCCGATCTTGGTTGGTGAACCTGGTGTTGGTAAAACAGCTATTGCGGAAGGAATGGCACATAGAATCATACAAGGCGACGTCCCTGAAAACTTAAAAGACAAACAAATTTATTCGCTTGACATGGGAGCATTAATCGCTGGAGCCAAATTTAAAGGTGAATTTGAAGAACGCTTAAAAGCAGTGATTAAAGAAGTAACTTCGGCAGATGGTGATATTGTCTTATTTATTGATGAAATACACACACTAGTTGGTGCTGGCGGCGGACAAGGTGCTATGGATGCAGCAAACATCTTAAAACCTGCCTTAGCTCGTGGAGAACTAAGAGCCATTGGAGCAACTACATTGGATGAATATCAAAAATACTTTGAACAAGACAAAGCCTTAGAGCGTCGTTTCCAAAAAATTACCGTAAGCGAACCAGATACGGAAAGTGCAATTTCTATTCTGAGAGGAATCAAAGAAAAATACGAAACACATCACAAAGTACGTATCAAAGACGAAGCAATTATAGCAGCCGTTGAGTTGTCGCAACGTTATATTACCAATAGATTTTTACCAGATAAAGCCATTGACTTGATCGATGAAGCTGCTTCTAAATTACGTATGGAAATCAATTCAAAACCTGAAGAATTGGACGTGTTAGACAGACGTATCATGCAGTTAGAAATTGAGATTGAAGCGATCAAACGTGAAAACGATGAGGCAAAATTGAAATCATTAAATGCAGAATTGGCAAATTTGAAAGAAGAACGCGATGAAATTTTCTCCAAATGGCAATCTGAAAAAGATGTAGTAGATCAAGTACAAGCAACGAAAGAAGCCATTGAAAATTATCGTGCAGAAGCCGAACGTGCCGAACGCGAAGGAAACTATGGAAAAGTAGCAGAATTGCGTTATGGGAAAATTAAAGAAGCGCAACAACAATTAGATGTGTTGCAAAAAGAATTAGAAACACAAGAAGAAAACGCACTCATTAAAGAAGAAGTAACCAACGAAGATATTGCTGAAGTTGTAGCCAAATGGACAGGAATTCCAGTAACTAAAATGTTGCAAAGTGAACGCGAAAAACTATTGCAACTCGAAAAAGAATTACACAAACGTGTAGTTGGGCAAGAAGAAGCCATTATTGCAGTTTCTGATGCAGTTCGTAGAAGTCGTGCAGGATTGCAAGATGTCAATCGTCCAATTGGTTCGTTCCTTTTCTTAGGAATGACAGGTGTTGGAAAAACGGAATTGGCAAAAGCTCTTGCCTCTTATTTGTTTGATGATGAAAACGCCATGACACGAATTGACATGAGCGAATATCAAGAATCACATTCTGTAAGCAGACTAGTTGGTGCGCCTCCAGGATATGTGGGATATGATGAAGGTGGACAACTGACGGAAGCTGTCCGACGCAGACCATATTCGGTTGTTTTACTTGACGAAATAGAAAAAGCACATCCAGATACCTTCAATATTCTATTACAAGTATTAGATGAAGGTCGTTTGACAGATAACAAAGGAAGAGTTGCTGATTTTAAGAATGCAATCATTATTATGACATCTAACATGGGAAGTCATATCATCGAAGAAAAATTCAAGGCAATGCAAGACATGTTTAGTGCTACAGAAGCTGCCAAGGTAGAAGTCTTAGGCTTATTAAAAAAAACAATACGACCAGAGTTTCTTAATCGTATTGATGATATGGTCATGTTTACACCATTAACGCAAAGCGACATCAAAGAAATTGTGCGTTTGCAATTAAAAAGCGTGACAAAAAGACTTTCAAAACAGCAAATTACTTTAGATGCTACTGAAGAAGCCATTCAATACTTAGCACAACAAGGATTTGACCCACAATTTGGAGCTAGACCTGTAAAACGTGTCATTCAAAGAAAAGTGTTGAATGAATTATCTAAAGAAATTCTAAGTGGAAAAGTGTCTGCTGAGAGTATCATTTTACTAGATGAATTCAACGATGAGTTGGTATTTAGAAATCAGACTAATTTGATTGAAAACTAATAAGAAGTTTACATAAAATTCAATTAAAGTAATCAAGAGCAGCTCGCAAAAAAGCTGCTCTTGATGTTTACTGACAAAGACAGGAAATATTCATATCTCCTGAACTACAAGATTCAATACTAAAACGTCGTAGGAAAGGCTTTATTTTAATGGAAAAAGTTAAAATTTGTAAAAGAAATTGTTCAGTATTAGTGCTAAAATCGTATCCGTTCTTTTTATTTTGTTAAAAAAGTTTCTTCATTAATTCTATTTTTCGTTTATATTATTTTTTAATAAATTAATGTGATGAAAAGATTTAAAATACTATTAAATATCTTTGTAATTTATTTAACAGCAACACTCTCTAGTTGCTTTACTCTTATAATCCTGAAGACAAGAAACAATTCGTTTCTAATTTTGAATATTTTTTTGGATTCATTCCTCCAGATTCAATTAAAAATGCAAAAAAAAAAGCAATATTTTATACCGAAAGCTTATGAATGATGTGTGAAAGTGATCAACACTTTTTAAATAAAATAATTGCTAAAGATTCCCTATTAAAATCAATCAGAAAAGAAAACAACCAATTTTATTATGGTATAAAATCTATTAAGGAAACGTTCGGTACTCCTAGTTGGTTTAAAAAGCCTTCTAACAACATACAAACTATGTATTCCAAATTAAACTCCTAAACCATACTTACAGTGAATGCTATATATGGCATGACAAAGAGCATAAAAAAACCTACATTTTTATAAGCTATTTTGATTAAGAGTAAATTTTTCTATCTATAACAATAACCATAACTTTAAGAAGTTTATTACTAAACATTAATAACCAAACCATGCAGCAAAAAATAATTTTCAGTCTATTTCTAATTTTCAGCGTATTCGCAAAAGCTCAAAACGAAAAGCCAGATAGAGAAGCTTTCACTTTAAAAGTAGCCATAGATACTATAAATTTCTATCAACAAGAAGTACCAAAGTCTCCATACTTTGTCAAAGATAAAATCCTTCAAATATATCCTTCTGAAAAGCTTTTTATTGAAACAGAAATTAAGGGAGATTCTATTCACACTATGAAAGTAGTTACAGAGAATGTTAACCCTGAAAAAACAATTACACTAGAATTTATCCAAAACGTTGAAGGCAAAAAACATACTAATATGATGTTGACGGTAAAAAATCCTTTTGAGAAGCAATTAACCTATGAGGCTTTAATGTACATAAACGGAGGATCTGAATGGATTCCAACAAGTATTATTCCTGTAAGACCAAGGCTTGCTAGTTTTGAATTTTGGAATGATGTTATATTATCATTAGTACTTGTAGAATGGAAGCTTAAATAGAATGTGTTTTGCAAATTTTGAATGTATCAATAATAAAGCAAAAAAGATAGAAGCATGAACTAACACATACTTCTATCTCTTCCTTAACTAACTCAAAATATATAATTATAGTAGGATATAATTCAGTTTTAACAATTAAAAAGTGTGTTTCCACAACCTCTCGGCGTACAACTCAAAGCGGCATCTGCAAAACAAGTTGCTACGGTTGGACAACTATTAGTATCGCAATTATTTGATCCGCAATTATTTGTTCCACATTGATGGGAAGGTGGCGCACAATCTGCCGCGTTTGCAGTTCCTCCTTTTAATGTTTTCCTATAAAAAGAAGCAACATTACGCTTTCCCAAATACAACTTTGCATCAAAATTCTTTTTCTTCATGGTGTCCTTTTTTAGATTTGACAATTAACCATCGATCCACAACCATCAGGAGTACAACTTATAATCGGATATGTATAGCAAGCATCTTCTCGCATAATGATACAATGATAAGGACAGGTTTCTTTATCAGAACATATATCCGAAGGTTGGCAAACATCCTTCTCTACTGTGATTGGTGGAATATAGGCTATTCCTCTATGACTGTTTTGGAGTTAAATGAAGTAATCTTATGCTTTTTAAAACGCAACTTTACATGTAAATTCTTTTTTTTGATATTGATAGATTTAGCATTTAACAATGAAATACGTTAAACACTTACAGGCTTTCAATTATCAAATTTTGGATCTGTACAAGAACATGTTTAAATTGGGCACAAACTGTTATGTGTTAATGGATCTGGTTCCTCTGTATTCACATTCACTAAGCCTCCTGTGAGTTTTGTAGCATCTAAAGCAGCAATTACTTTCTTTTTTAACTCCAATCTATTTGTTAAATTTCTTTTTCTTATGATATATAACTTAAGTTAATTACATATAAACCTACTAAAAACCAAACACTTACCTACACACAGAAACTACACTTCGGCTACGTTTTTACAATAAAAACATATTTTATACCGATCGGTATATTTTTTTATATACCTTTGAAGTATGATCACAAAAGCTGAAAAAACCGCCGCTTTTATTATAGAAACTGTTGCACCTATTTTTAATCAAAATGGATATGCTGCAACAAGCATTTCTGATATTACCAAAGCCACTGGTTTGACAAAAGGTGCGATTTACGGGAATTTTAAAAATAAAGAAGAACTCGCAATTGCTTCGTTTAAGTTTATGGTAAAGCTTTTATTGAAAGAAATTGTAAAGCACATGGACAAAAGTGATTCTCCTATTAGAAAATTATTTTTAATGACCGATTTTTATCGCAACTATTACTTATACACGAACAAAATGGGTGGTTGTCCAATTTTAAATGTAGGCGTGGACGCAAATAATCAAAATACGTTACTATTACAGAAGGTACGAACCATTATTCAACGCATTCAAGATCAATTAGCTACAATTATAGAAGACGGAATAGAACTCGGAGAAATCAGTACTAAAGTGAATGCTATGCATACGGCAAAACGTATGGATACAATGATTCAAGGCGCCATTTTTATGGCATATACCATGGATGATGATTTTTATATTAAAGACACCATGGATCAAATTGATAACATGATTGAAAAAGAACTAAGAGCATAAAACTATTTTTTTAACTATAAATATACCGATTGGTATATTTTAAAAACAACATGAATTATGACCGAATTACCAAAAATTTTAACCAGCAAAACCAAAATCAGATTCCAAGATTGTGATCCGTTAAATCACCTTAACAATAGTAAATATTTAGATTACTTGATTAACGCAAGAGAAGATCAATTAATAGAACATTACAATTTAAATATCTTCGAAAATGCTAAAAAAACAGGTACAACATGGGTAGTTGGTTCGCATCAAATTGCTTATATACGTCCTGCCAATGTGATGGAAACTGTAACTATTGAATCACAATTATTGCAATACGGAAAGAAACAACTATTGGTAGAAATTCGTATGTATAGTGAAGCCAAAACTGAATTGAAAGCTGTTATGTGGAGTTCTTTTGTGCATTTTAATGTATTAAAAGGAAAAGCGTATGAACACAATGAACAGTTTTTATCTTTATTTGAACAAGTACAACTTCCTGTAACAGAGTCGCATTTTGACGAACGTGTAAAAAGTTTACGAATGGTGAGTATTTCTTGATAATTATCAGTTTTCAAAGTTTGCTTTTTAAGTATCTTTACCTAAAATTGAAAGTTCATGAACATTAGCCGTCACATAGATCATACGTTGTTAAAACCAACCGCAACAATTCCTGATATAGAAAAACTCTGTGAAGAAGCGTTGGAACATAACTTTTTTTCTGTTTGTGTAAATAGTTGTCATGTAGCATTGGTAAAAGATTTTCTATCCAAAAGTGATACCGTAAGCGTATGTAGCGTAGTAGGTTTTCCGCTTGGTGCGATGAGTACTGAAGCCAAAATAGCTGAATTACAACAAGCCAAACACGATGGGGCTGACGAGTTTGATATGGTGATCAATTTGGGCTGGCTAAAATCTGGGAAAGAAAATTTAGTCGAAGACGAAATCAGACAACTAAAAAAAGCTGCTGGAAATTTGACTTTAAAAGTGATTATAGAAACCTGCTACCTATCGGATGAAGAAATTGTAAAAGCATCTAAACTTGCCGTAAATGCAGGAGCCGATTTTGTAAAAACATCTACTGGTTTTGGAACGGGCGGTGCTACTTTAGAAGCTATCAAGCTTATGAAAGATACCGTAAACGGAAAAGCAAAACTCAAAGCTTCTGGCGGTATTCGCGATTTTGAAACAGCTCAAAAATATATTAATGCAGGCGTTTCTCGTATTGGAACTTCCAATGGAATTGCTATTGTTACAAGAACTCCATCACAAAACAGCTACTAATTATGAGCATACATATCAATGCAAAAAAAGGCGATATTGCGCCAACAGTTTTACTTCCAGGAGATCCAGTTCGTGCCAAGTGGATTGCAGAAACATTTTTAGAAAATCCAGTTTTATACAATGACGTTCGCGGCATGTTTGGATATACAGGAACTTTTCAAGGGAAACCGGTTTCTGTACAAGGAACAGGAATGGGAGCGCCATCAATTTCTATCTATGTACATGAACTTATCAACGAATATGATGTTCAAAAACTCATTCGTGTAGGAAGTGCTGGTTCGTATCAAAAAGATGTAGAAATTCGTGATATTATTGTGGCAATGTCTGCTTCTTCCAATAGTTGCACCAACCATTTACCGTTTCAAGGTGAAAGTTTTGCTCCTACTGCAAATGTCGAATTGTTCTTAGATGCCATTGCTACTGCAAAAGACAAAAACATTCCTGTAAAAGCTGGAAATATCTTAACAAGTGATATTTTTTATCAAGAAGATCCTGACTATTATAAAAAATGGGCAAAATATGGCGTTTTATGTGTAGAAATGGAAACTTCAGCTTTATATACCATAGCAGCGCGTTTTCAAGTAAAAGCATTATCTTTACTCACAATATCTGACAGTTTGGTAACACATGAAACCACAACTTCAGATGAACGAGCGCAAACGTTCAAAGAAATGATCGAAATTGCGCTTGCTATTAGTTAATCAAAAAACACAAATACCTAATGAAAAAAAATATTCTATTTGTACTGAGTTTATTCTTAGTAGTAAACTGTTTTGCTCAAGAAGGAAAAGAAAGTAAAAAAGAGAGAGAAACGGGAACTTCCGTATACTATCTAATTCGCCATGCAGAGAAAGATCGTTCTGATAAAAGCAATAAAAATCCTGATTTAACAAAACAAGGACACAACAGAGCTGAATATTGGGCTTCTGTCTTTAAAAAAGTACCTTTTGATGCTGTGTATTCTACAAATTATAATAGAACAAAACAAACGGCAAAACCAACAGCAAAAGCACACGAGTTAGAAATAAAAACGTATAATCCTTTTGGAATAAAAATGGATGACTTTTTAAAAGAAACCAAAGGACAAACCGTGCTAATTGTTGGACATAGCAATACAACACCAAACTTTGTAAATCGCTTGATTCAACGAGAAGATTATGAACCTATTAAAGATGATAACAACGGTAATTTGTACATAGTTACCATTTCTGGAGATTCAAAAACAGTACAATTATTGACAGTAAATTAATCCTTGTCTTTAAAAACTACTATAAAAAACGCCGCTATAAAGCGGCGTTTTCATTTCCCAAACTATGTGCAAACAATTAAAATTTCATTCCAATACCGAATCCTATGACCAAAGGATTGATATCGATATCTGCTCCTAGTGCTGCATTTGGATTAACAGTAGCATCTGTTTGAATGAATATCTTTTTTATATCTAAATTTAAAAACCATGTATCATTTAGTGCATAATCAAATCCTGCTTGAAAAGCGAATCCGAAGCTATTATCATAATCAATATTATCTAATATAGGACCTTCATAAGCACCATAAAAAATGGTATAGTTCACTCCAGCTCCTACGTAAGGCTTAAAATCGCCTATCGGATAATGATATTGAAACTTTAAAGTTGGAGGTAATAACCAAACATCACCCAAATCAATTGTCCCTCCAGCAGTATTGATAGCTTCAACATCATGATTGGCAGTTCCTAAGATTAATTCAGCTGCCCAATTTTCCGTAAAGAAATAAGTAAAATCCAATTCAGGAACATAGGCAGTAGAAATAGAAACATCGCCTCCAACAGCTTCTATAGAAGCACTTTCATTTGGTATAATAGAAATCACACGTGCACGCACTTGCCATTTTTTGAACGTATTTTCATCTTGTGGTTGAACATCTTCCTGTGCTGTTAGTTGAACAATTCCTAACAATAAAAAAACACCGAATACTGCTTTTTCATAAGTCTATTATTTAATGATTATAGTACAAATGTATGTGCGACTTTCTCGGATAAAAATGATAAAAGTCATAGTGTATTGAAAGATATTTTTTGGAATTGCTAAAGCTTAGCCATAGATATAGTTGTGATTCTAAGAAATGTTAGTAACTTTGGCAATTCATGCAAAAAAACATCAACATACAAAACAAAAAAGCGCGTTTTCAATACGAAATCTTAGATAAGTATACGGCTGGAATTGTACTCACAGGAACGGAAATTAAATCCATTCGATTGAGTAAAGCTTCTATTGCCGAAAGTTTCTGTGAATTCAATGAGCGCGGCGAACTTTTTGTGGTAAATATGTATATTGAAGAATATGCTTTTGGTACACACTACAATCACAAGCCAAGAAGCACTCGTAAACTTCTCTTGAATAAAAAAGAATTGAGAAGTCTGCACAAAAGTGTCAAAAATGCAGGACTAACCATAGTTCCGTTGCGTTTATTTTTAAACGAAAAAGGCTTGGCAAAACTATACATTGCTTTAGCTAAAGGTAAAAAGGTTCATGACAAACGTGAAACGATAAAGGATAGAGATAACAAGCGTAACTTAGCGCGTATTAAAAAGAGTTTTAATTAATTCTTTTTTGATTCAATCTGTAAACGATTGTACTTCTTTAATATCTTAATGACTTCCTCGTGCGGTAGTTTATACACTTTATTTCCATTCACTCCTTCCATTGTTTCAGCTGCAATCATTGAATTAATTACAGCTTCTTCAACAGCTTGAATTGTTGCATCAAAAATATCATTCATCCAATCGTTTGAAAGAACTTCTACTTCTGTTTTTCCTTTTCGTATATACGCATTTTGATTTGCTGTAGAAAACGCGATAAAGATATCTCCAGAACCATTTGCACCTATTCCTCCTAAACGTCCAATTCCAAGTGGAACTCGTTGTGCAACTCTTTTTAACTGATGTGGTAACAAGGGAGCATCTGTAGCTACAACAACAATAATAGAACCATCGCCGCTCTGTCTTCTAAATTGTGGCGGAGCTTTATAGTCTGCACGTAATGTATCTTTTAATTCTTCTCCAACTGGAACACCCGCGATTTTAAATCGTGGTCTATGTCCAAAATTTGACTGAACCAAAACTCCAACAGTATAAGTAGTATCTGGAAATTTTAATATTCTTGACGAAGTCCCAATTCCGCTTTTAAAATCAAAACTCATCATTCCTGTACCGCCACCAACATTTCCTTCAGCAATAACCCCTGAAGAAGCATTTTTAATTGCTTCTAGTACATATGTATCTTTTACCTGAAATCCATAAATATCATTTAAGAATCCATCATAAGTTTCGGCTACCACAGGGAATGCCCACCACCAATCTTCTGAACTCCACGAGGAATCTACCATCCATTGCAAAGTTGCTTTTTGCACTGTTCCTACACTAAATGTATTGGTTAACATAATTGGAGTTTCCAAAAAACCAGATTCTGTCAACCACGTAGTTCCTGTCATTTCTCCATTTCCATTGAGCGCATACCAATTAGCATATACAGGCTTTTTTTTCTTTCCTGCAGGAAAAATTGCTGTAACACCAGTTCTTACAGGACCGTTGCCTAAGCTAATTTTTCCTTTTCCAGATATAATCGTAGAATGCCCTACCAAAACACCCTTAACATCTGTAATAGCATTGTAAGTTCCTGGAGTTCCATCAAAAGGAATTCCTAAATCTCTAGCTCTCTGATTTTGCGCAAAAACTTGACTTACGCACAGTAGAAAAAAATAAAAAAATAATCGTTGCTTTTGCTTTGTTATGGTCATGGCGTTGAAGTATGGTATATCAGTTTTGTCATGCATACTTCAAAAATACACAATAGATTTTAGTTTTTATCTTCTAACATCGGCACAAAACGAAACTCTCCAAATTCTTTTTTGGTAAATGACTTTTCTGAAGTTCTAATGAATAAAGTCATGATTTGTACCTTATTGTTTTCACCAACAGGAATCACAAGCTTTCCTCCTACTTTCAACTGTGCTAATAAAGGTTTTGGAACAAATGGCGCGCCAGCGGTGACCACAATGCCATCAAAAGGCGCTTCTTCTGGCAATCCTTTATAACCATCTCCAAAAATGAGTCGTTTCGCTCTATATCCTAATTTTGGTAAAAATAAGCTGGTACGTTTAAACAGTTCTTTTTGGCGCTCAATACTGTAGACTTTTGCACCTAATTCGAGTAACATAGCTGTTTGATAACCACTTCCTGTACCAATTTCCAAAATTTTTGCACCTTTTTCTATTTCTAGCAATTGTGTTTGAAAAGCTACTGTATACGGTTGTGAAATGGTTTGATCGGCACCAATTGGAAAAGCTTTATCCTGATACGCATGATCTTCAAAACTTGAATCCATAAACAAATGACGTGGAATATTTCGAATTCCACTCAATACTTTCTCATCAGTAATTCCTTTGTTAGCAACCACTTGTGCTAACTGATTTCGCATGCCTTTATGTTTAAACGTATCCTTCATCTTGTCGCAAAAATAACAGTATTTTTTATCTATCAACACAAATAATTCACTAAAAACACAACTAATTGATTACGAATACCTTTTTAGTCAAAATAAAAAATCACAGACGTTTTTACTAAAAAAAGTAATATTCCAACAGATTTGTTTGTCATAAATCTAAGCGTTTTAGAAAAATAAATTATTTTTGTGCAAAACACTTTTTTTATGCTTAAAGCTGGAGTTTTAGGTGCTGGACACTTAGGGAAAATTCATCTTCGTTTATTACAACAATCTTCCAAATACGAACTAGTCGGTTTTTATGATGCAAATCCTGAATATGCAAAGCAAATTGCTGCCGAATTTGGATATACCTATTTTGAAACTATTGATGCCTTAATTGATGCTGTAGATGTAATAGATATTGTAACTCCAACGCTTTCGCATCACGAATGTGCAAAAAAAGCCATTACGAAAGGGAAACATGTTTTTATTGAAAAACCAATTACCAACACAGTTGCTGAAGCTGAAGAGTTAATTGTATTATCAAAAAAGTACAATGTAAAAGGGCAAGTAGGACACGTAGAACGTTTCAATCCTGCATTTACGGCGGTAAAAGATAAGATCAACTCGCCCATGTTTATTGAAACGCATCGTTTAGCTGAATTTAATCCGCGTGGTACAGATGTTCCTGTGGTCTTAGATTTAATGATTCATGATATTGATGCCATATTAAGCGTGGTAGATTCTAAAGTGAAACAAATCAATGCTAGTGGTGTTTCTGTGATTAGCAACTCACCTGACATTGCCAATGCGCGTTTGGAATTTGAAAATGGCTGTGTTGCCAATTTGACGTCAAGTCGAATATCCATGAAAAACATGCGGAAAAGTCGTTTCTTTCAACGTGATGCATACATTTCAGTAGATTTCTTAGAGAAGAAAGTTGAAGTTGTAAAAATGAAAGATGCGCCAAAAGAAGCAGATGAATTTGCATTGATTCTTCAAAATGCAGAAGGTGTTAAAAAGCAAATCTATTTTGAAAACCCTGATATTGATAGTAATAACGCCATTTTAGACGAATTGGAAACATTTGCTGACGCCATTCATAATGATACTACACCAATTGTTTCTTTAGAACAAGGAACAGAAGCCTTACGTGTTGCAATTCAAATTATAGATACATTCAAGAAATAATTTGCAATGACATCACTAAAAAATACATTCCTGTGTCTTTGTCTATTTACGATAACGTTTGCGTTTTCTCAGGAAGAAAAAATAGTTCCTGCTGAAAAAGTAAATTTATCTGCACTGATAAAAAATGTACAGATCATTAAAAAGGATAAAGAAACTTTTAAAATAATTTGGTGGATTCCTACCGAATATTGGAAGCTCTCACTAGAAAATAGTAGCATGGCTAACTCTAGTTACGCTGATGAGATGATTGCCACTTTTGAAGCTTTTACCTTAGTCTGTATTATCAATACTGAAATGCTTCCATTCGGAGGTTTTGAGGCTAAGAAAACATCTAAAATTCAAATCAAAGATAATAACGGAAACACGTACAACACTGTTGATGAAAGTCTTATAGCCGAAGAATATGGAGCTGTATTATCAATAATGAAACCAATGATGGCTGACATGTTTGGACAATTTGGAGAACAAATGGAATTTCATGTTTTTCCAAAAAAAGCTAAAGACGGCTCACTGATTGCCAATCCCTTAAGTAGAGGAAAATTTACCGTAATCCTAAATACAGAAGAATTTGATTTTCCGCTTCCTTTAAGTTCAATGGTAGAAAAGAAAATATGTCCTAAAGACAAAAAACTATACAACGGAACCTGGAATTACTGTCCAACAGATGGTAAAAAACTAAAATTACAGACTAAATAAACTATAAAATATGAAAAATGTAGCTGTTATCGGAGCTGGAACTATGGGCAATGGAATTGCGCATACATTCGCTCAATTTGGCTTTAAAGTTCAACTAATAGATATCTCTCAAGCTTCTTTAGACAAAGGAATAGCAACCATTACGAAAAACCTAGATCGTATGGTCGCTAAAGAAAAAATTTCCGAAGAAGACAAACAAAATACATTAAGCAATATTACCACATTTACAAGTTTAAAAGATGGTGTAGAATATGCAGGTTTGGTCGTAGAAGCTGCTACAGAAAATGTAGATTTAAAACTGAAAATTTTTAGAGACTTAGACGAATTATGTCCAGAGGACACCATTTTGGCAACCAATACTTCTTCGATCTCTATTACACAAATTGCTGCCGTGACTTCTCGCCCTGAGATGGTGATTGGAATGCACTTTATGAATCCTGTACCGATCATGAAATTAGTTGAAATTATTCGTGGTTACAATACTTCTGATGAAGTAACAAATACGATCATGGAACTTTCAAAGCAATTGAATAAAGTACCAACAGAAGTAAATGATTATCCAGGATTTGTGGCAAACCGTATTTTAATGCCAATGATCAACGAATCTATTGAAACTCTTTACAATGGCGTTGCTGGTGTTCAAGAAATTGATACCGTAATGAAATTAGGAATGGCACATCCAATGGGACCTTTACAATTGGCAGATTTCATCGGATTAGATGTATGTTTATCTATCTTAAATGTAATGTACGAAGGTTTCAAAAATCCAAAATATGCACCGTGTCCATTATTAGTAAATATGGTAATGGCAGGTAAATTGGGAGTAAAATCTGGAGAAGGATTTTACGATTATGCAGAAAGTAGAAAAGCGGAGAAAGTCGCAAAAATGTTTAGCTAATGATTGATACCAAAACGTATCAACTGACGAGTAAAAAGTATCGAAAAATCTTCTTTTTTATTTTTGGAAGAAGCTTATTACAACTATCACCATTTTTAATTGTGTGGACCTTATTATTAGGTTGGCAACTTGGGCGTTTGATAGCTTTATATAGCTTGATTGCACTTGTTATACTTGGTTTTAGTTATTTAATTCTAACGTTTGTAAAAAACTTAGAACCGTTTTTTTCAGAAACACAAGTACAGTTTAATGACGAAACATTACAACTTACTAGCAATGGTAAAAGTTCCTCTTGGAGAATGGGCGAACTAAAGAATGTAATTATCAAAGAAGATTATTGGTTGGTATATGTGACAAAAATAAAATACACATATATTCCTCATAATATTTTTTATTCGGAAGACGATTTCAAAAAATTCAAAACATATATAAACGCTTGAAGCAACTTATACTAATACTATGTTTGTGTTTGCTTGGTTGTAAACAAACTGAGCAAAAAAGCGTGTCCAAAAATCACAAAGAAAAGACAAATGTATCGAAAGATTCGTTTGTCTTTTTTGATTCCCTATTCAAAAAAAATCCTAACTATATTGTCAAAGGTTTTGACTTTCCAGTTGGGAAACCAGATGCAAAAGGCTATTACAATGCGCAAAAATTTACGGTAAACAATCATTTAGGAGACGATTGGAACGGAACAGGTGGCGGAAATTCCGATTTAGGAGATCCTATTTACGCAATTGGAAATGGATATGTAACTTTTGCTGAAGACTATGGCGGTGGTTGGGGAAATGTGATTCGTGTGGTTCACAAATACAAGGGCAATTATTACGAATCCTTGTATGCGCATTGTGACAAAATTTCTGTAAAAAAAGGTAGCTTTGTGACAAAAGGTATGCAAATTGGAACTATCGGTAATGCCGATGGTGTCTATTATGCGCATTTACACTTAGAAATTCGCGATGATATTTTTATGGAAATCGGAGGCGGATACAGTAAGAATACGAAAGGGTTTCTAGATCCTACTAAATTTATCAAATCTAACAGAAAGTAACGTGGCAAAAATACAACCATTCAAAGCAGTACGACCAACACGCGATAAAGTAAGTCTTGTGGCGGCACGTTCGTACCAAAGTTATACACAAGACGAACGCGAAGCACGTTTGGATTACAATCCGTTTTCGTTTTTACACATTGTGAATCCTGGTTACAAATACCACAAAGAAATTTCTGGAAAAGAGCGTTATGGCTTAGTGCGCAATCGTTATTTGGAATTTAGAGAAGATGGTATTTTTGTCCAAGATGAATCACCATGCTTCTATATTTATAGAGTTGTAAATCGTGAGCAGCAAGTATTTACAGGAATTGTGGCTGCGGCCAGTACCGAAGACTATAAAAATAATGTCATCAAGAAACATGAAGATACAATAGAATACAGGGAACAAATTTTTAAAGAATACCTAAAAACGGTAGGTTTCAATGCTGAACCTGTACTCCTAACCTATCCAGATTCTGATACTATTCGTTCCATTTTACAAAAATATACAGAAACACGCGCCGAATTTGAATTTACGACAACCTACAGAGACACGCACTATTTATGGTTGGTAAATGATGCGTCTGATATAAAAGTTATTCAAGAAGAGTTTTCGCGTATGGGAGACATCTACATTGCGGATGGACATCATCGTTCGGCTTCTTCGTATTTATTGAGTGTTGATTCAAAAAGTAAAAATAAAGCACATACAGGTACGGAAAGCTACAATTCATTTATGAGTTATTTAATTCCTGAATCTGAATTACGTATTTATGAGTTTAACCGATTGATTAAAGATCTGAATGGTTTATCAAAAGAACAGTTTCTATTAAAACTCGATCAAGTATACCGTATTGAAAACAGAGGTCATGAGCTTTACAAGCCTTCTAAAAAGCATCACTTTAGCATGTATTTAGATGGTGAATTTTACTCGTTATATTTACGAAAAACAGATTATAAATTTACAGATTCATTAAGTAGGCTTGACACTCATATTCTCTTCATTACTATCTTAAAACCTATTTTGGGCATTACTGACTTACGAAATGATAGCAGAATTGATTACGGATATGACAAACACAATGTCATTGAAATGAAAAACCGAATTGATTCAGGTGAATTTGCCGTTGGTTTTGGACTCGTCCCTGTAAATGTAGATGAAATGAAACAAATTGCTGACGAAGGTTTAACTATGCCTCCAAAAAGTACATATATAGAACCTAAGTTACGTAGTGGTGTCACTATTTATGAGTTTTAGTTTTTTGAAGAAAGGTTTTAGGTCGTTTCACTTTTGGGTGTTGGGAATTACTTTTTCATTTTAAATTTTGAGTTTTACATTTTAAATTTCGTTTCACTTTTTATGTTTCAGAAAAATAATTTAATAAGATTGATTACTTTTTGTTTTGTCTTCCTTACTTCCTGTGTGAACAAAAAAAATGAACCAGTCATTAAAAGTACCACTACTGAGATTCAAAAAGACACCACATCAAAAGTTGAGAAAGTTGTTGTAAAAACACTTGAGAATTCAATATACAAAGCTTCCGAGCGTTTAAATATAGTATTGTTTAGACAAAAACTCAAGCATCTTGATTTCACAACTATTTCAAACAAAATTCCTAAATGTGTAGCTATTTTTGATTTCAAAGAATTTATAAAAATAAGAGCCTTTCAAGAACCAAAGGTCAATAAAAAATACATAGATAATTATGTATATTTCATTTTTGAATATCCTTCTGAAGAAATTGCGCAAAAAATACTAAGACAGTATGCTAAGGATTCTGAAATTATGGGAAAAGTAGATACAGGTGAAATTCCGCTTGAAAAATTATCAGAACGCCAGAAGCAAATTTGTTATAATTCCAAACATGGCGGAATTATATTTAATATAAAGCAAAACATTATTTTTGTAAAAGAATCGTGTTCAGAACCAAATACCAAAGTTCCAATGCAATGGTCTACATACGAAAAAGTATTCTTTAATAGTTTTGCACATAATATAAAAGACTCCATTGTAGCTACAGGTTGCGGTTTTCGAGATTGGTCCATGTACACAAGAAAATAATCACTAAAAAGAAGCACTATATTATATGTCAATAGCATCCAAAATACAAGAATTACAAAACGATTTGCCTAAAAATGTAACCTTAGTCGCTGTCTCTAAAACAAAACCTGTTAACGCTTTAGAAGAAGCATACAACGCAGGACAACGTGTGTTTGGTGAAAACAAAATTCAAGAAATGGTAGAAAAATGGGAAGTATTACCCAAAGATATTTCTTGGCACATGATTGGTCATGTACAACGTAATAAGGTAAAATACATGGCTGAGTTTGTAGATTTGATTCATGGTGTAGATAATTTTAAACTTCTAAAAGAAATCAATAAACAAGCACAAAAGCACAATCGAGTTATCAATTGCTTGCTTCAAATTAAAATTGCTGAAGAAGATTCTAAATTTGGAATGTCTGCTGAAGAAGCTACTGCACTCCTTGCTTCTGAGGAATTTAAACAATTAGAAAATATTGCAATTGTCGGTGTTATGGGAATGGCAACTTTTACCAATGACATGACACAGGTACGACAAGAATTCAAAAACCTAAAAACTACTTTTAATCAATTGCAACCAATGCATGCAGCTTTAGAAATTATTTCTATGGGAATGAGTGGCGATTATGAGTTAGCTATCGAAGAAGGAAGTACAATGGTTAGAATAGGAAGTAGCATTTTTGGTGCACGAAACTATCTATAACCAACATTTAAATAGCTATGTGTATTTTTCCAATTTATCAAAAATAGCAAAACTGTTTTATTGTAAGAAAAGTAATAAAAAGGTGTTTCCTTGCATTTCATCTATAATTTTTAAAGATTAAGCGTCATTAGTTAGCAAACATCCTTAGGATATTTTTATATTTATACCGAAATCCTAAAAACAATGCATATCGTTTGTACGCAATAGTAGACATAGAAACCACTGGTGGAAAATATAATGAAGAAGGAATTACGGAAATTGCTATTTACAAATTTGATGGGCATAGCGTTGTAGATCAGTTTATAAGCCTTGTAAATCCTGAACGTGAAATTCAACCTTTTGTAGTAAATTTAACAGGAATCAACAATAAAATGCTTCGTGATGCTCCTAAATTCTATGAAGTTGCCAAACGAATTGTTGAAATTACAGAAGATTGTATCGTTGTAGCGCACAATGCGAGTTTTGACTATAGAATTCTTCAAATGGAATTCAAACGCCTAGGCTACGAATACAAACGTAAATCTTTGTGCACAGTAGAACTTTCCCAAAAACTCATTCCAGAAATGGAATCGTACAAACTAGGGAAACTTGTAAGAGCTTTAGGAATTCCTATGAGTGACAGACACAGAGCTTCTGGCGATGCATTGGCCACTGTAAAGTTATTTCAATTACTACTCGATAAAGATTCAGAGAAAAGTATTATTCAGCAAGCTGTTAAAACTGAAATCAGAAAAAAAGTAGCCACTCGCCTACTCGATATTTTAGAAAATTTACCTTCTGCTACGGGTGTGTATTATATACATAATGCCAAAGGTGATATTATTTACATCGGAAAAAGTAAAAACATAAAAAAACGCGTCAATCAACATTTTACTGGCACGAATAACAAATCTAAAAAAATACAAAAACAAGTCGCAGCCGTTACTTTTGAACGTACCGGAAGTGAATTGGTAGCACTTTTAAAAGAAAGTCAAGAAATAAAGCTCAAGAAGCCAATATACAATCGTGCACAACGAAGAAGCATATTTCAATACGCTATGACTTCGTATCTTGATGAAGATGGTTACATAGGTTTGCGCATTGAAAAAGCTGATGGCCGTAAAAAGTACATTACCACTTTTACCAATATGTCACAAGCAAAACATGTGATGTTTAAGTTGACGGAAGATTTTGGTTTGTGCCAAAAAATAAATGAATTACATCTTACAAAAACAAACTGTTTTCAATATACGATCAAAGAATGTCAAGGAGCTTGCATACAAAAAGAATCTCCTGAAAGCTACAATAAACGCGTACAACAAGCTATTGACAAATACAATTACTCCAACAAAGATATGTTGATTATTGATCGTGGTCGCCACCATGATGAACGCAGCGCTATTTTAATAGAAAATGGCGTTTATAAAGGTTTTGGTTTTTACAGTCTTAACTACCAAATTACCAACAAAGATGTTTTAAAAACTATTATCACACCTATGCAAAACAATAGAGATGTACAACATATCATTCAAAGCCACCTCCGTCGAAAAAATAAATTTAAAATTATTACTTTATAACACATAACTTACCATTATGAAACCGATTTACTCACTAATTACCATTTTATGCGCCATGTTTTGCTATGGGCAAAATCCAATGAGTATTAAGTTTAATAAAGTTTCGCAAGAAGAACTTAATATGAAAGTATATGAAAAAGATACCACCGCACACGCCGTTGTGATTGAAGAGTATGGCGAAAACTATTTTGATGTTATCAGCGAGCGTATTTTTTTAATCAAACATTATTATGTGAAGATTAAAATTTTAGATAAACTAGGTATTGAGCAAGCTGCCAAAATTCAAATTCCATTTTATAAAGGTAAAAATGCGTATGAAGTCATTAAGAATGTAAAAGCTATTACTCACAATCCTGATAAAATAGATCATTTGGCAAAAGATCAAGTATTTTCAGTTGATATCAATAGTTTTTATGGTGAAAAACGATTTACCTTTCCCAATGTAAAAGTGGGAAGTGTTTTAGAATATCAATACACTTTAGAATCACCTTTTATCTACAATTTCGAAGGTTGGGATTTTCAATCAGACATTCCAAAAATGTATAGTGAATTTAATGCCAAGATTCCTGCAAATTATCGTTATAACCGATCGTTAAAAGGTTTTCAAAAGCTAGATATCAATGAAGCTTCTGTTCAAAAAAAATGTTTTAAAATTCCTGGCATTGTAGGTAGAGCAGATTGTGAATTGCTAAAATATGCCATGAAAGATATTCCTGCTTTTAAGGAAGAATCGTATATGCTTTCTAAAAATAATTATTTGTCAAAAATTACCTTTGAATTGGCAGAACGTATTCGTTTTGATACAGGAAAAGAAGTCTATACCAAAACATGGAAAGCCGTTGATAAAGATATGCGTAAAGACAAAGATATTGGTGCTCAAGTACGCAAGAAAAACTTCTTTAAAAGTCAACTACCAAAAGAAATCTTGAACGAATCTGACACATATAAAAGAGCTCAAAAGGTGTATGCGTTTATTAAAGATCACTATACATGGAATGGCGAATACAAACTGTTTCAGGATGCTAATGTCCGTCAAGCTTTTCAAAACAAAATTGGAAATGTTCCTGAAATCAATCTTTCATTGGTAAATAGTTTATTGGCTGCCAATATCAAAGCAGAAACAGTATTGTTGGCAACACGAGCAAGAGGATTACCAACGCAATCGCATCCAGTACGATCTGATTTTAACTATGTTATTGCCAAAGTTACCATAGGAAAAGAAACACTTTTCTTAGATGCTACCGATAAGCATCTTTCCTTTGGCTTATTGCCAATTCGCGCATTAAATTACAATGGGCGAGCCATGGACTTTAAAAACCCGAGTTATTGGTGTACCATCAATCCGTACGATCAAAATCGCCAAAATACGATAGTGACTATTATTGTAGACGAAAATGGTGTTGCAAAAGGAAAATTATCACAGACCAACACAGGGTATTTAGCATACCAAAAACGCAAAGAATTAGCCGAACAAAGTACTGAAGATTATTTAGATGATTTTGAAGAAAGTCTCCCATTTTTAGAAGTTGAAGAATATGATGTGAAAGACCGTACAAATCCTGAAAAACCGCTTAAAGAAATGTTCACTTTGACTTTTGACGAAGAAGGTTTTTCGGATGGTTCAACCTATATAGATCCGTTTTTTATAAAAGCATTTCCAAAAAATCCATTCCGTTTGAACGAACGTCAGTATCCTGTAGATTTTGCATATTCACGTGTATATACTACTCGTTTTTTACTATCATTACCTCCAAATTTTGAATTTGAAAACGTACCTGAGAATCAGAATTTCTCGTTGGCAGGTGGAAAAGCTGTTTGCGGTTTAAAAGTTATACAGCAAAACGGACAATTGAACTTAACATTTAAGCTTATTTTGAATAATTTTTACTTTGAACCTGAAGAATATCAAGAATTGAAGGAGTTTTTTGGTAAATTATCTATACTTCAAAAAAATACACGATTAGCCATTAAAAAGAAATTATAGTATTTTAGCAGCATGGCGAAAGATTGGAAATCAAAACTTCACGAAATCATTTATGAAGCTGACACACCTGCAGGAAAACTATTTGATGTAGTTATTTTGGTGTTGATTTTGGCTAGTATTGCTTTGGTAATGCTCGAAAGTGTAAATGATTTTGCTTTACAATATGGAGACTTTCTCTTTGTGGCAGAATGGATCATTACTATATTATTTACGTTTGAATATTTTGCGAGAATTATTTCAATTCGAAAACCGTCTCAATATATTTTTAGTTTTTATGGAATCATTGATTTTCTATCCACTATTCCAATGTACTTATCGTTCTTTATTGTAGGTTCACAATCGCTCATTGCCTTGCGAGCATTACGTTTAATGCGTGTTTTCAGGATCTTAAAATTAGCGCGTTATATTGGAGCATCTAACAATATTGTCCGTGCTTTAAAAGCAAGTAGAATTAAAATCGGCGTTTTTATCATGTTTATTTTGATTCTCTGTACCATTTTGGGTTCGGTGATGTACTTGATAGAAAGTGAAAAAGATAGTGGATTTACAAGCATTCCACGAAGTATTTATTGGGCCATCGTCACGCTTACCACTGTTGGATACGGAGATATTGCACCACATACTCCTTTGGGACAGTTTATAGCTTCTATCATTATGATTTTGGGTTACGGAATTATCGCTGTTCCTACAGGAATTGTTACAGCTGAGTTGACCACAATAGAAAAAGAGGAAATTCATCTCAATACACAATCATGTCCAAATTGCTCTGCGGAAGGACATAGAGATAATGCCGAATTTTGTTTTGATTGTGGCGAAAGATTAAATCCTAAAAAACCTGCTTAACTCCTTTTTCATGACAAATTATTTAATTTCTGTTGTCGGTGCCACTGCCATTGGAAAAACAGCACTCAGTATAAAATTGGCACAACATTTTAAAGCAGAGATTATTTCTTGCGATTCCAGACAATTTTTTAAAGAAATGAACATTGGTACTGCTGTTCCTTCTACGGAAGAGTTGAATGCTGCAAAACATCATTTTATACAGCATATTAGTATTTTTGATAGTTACAATGTCGGACAATTTGAAAAAGATGCCATTGCTAAACTTGACGAATTGTTTGAAAAACACAATATTGTCATTATGGTTGGCGGAAGCGGACTGTATGTTGATGCAGTTGTAAAAGGTTTGGACGATTTTCCAAGAGTAGCTCCAGAAATCAGAGAAAACTTAAACGAAAAACTTGAAAATCATGGTATTGCTTCGCTTCAAGAAAAACTAAAACAACTTGATCCTGTGTATTATGAACGTGTGGCACTTGAAAATCCGCATCGTTTGATACGCGCTTTGGAAATTTGTATTGGAAGCGGAAAACCATATTCTAGCTTTTTGAAAGATAAAACGTCAAGTCGAAACTTTAAAACTATTAAAGTAGGCTTAATGGCTGATCGTGAAATTATGTATGATCGCATCAATCGACGTGTTGATATTATGATGGATGCAGGTTTATTAGATGAAGCAAAAGCATTACATCCACATAAATCTTTAAACGCTTTACAAACTGTTGGGTATCGAGAGCTTTTTGAATATATGGATGGAAATTATACGTTAGAATTCGCCATAAACGAAATCAAGAAAAACACACGTCGTTTTGCCAAACGACAAGGAACTTGGTTTAAAAAAGATGAAAATACGCTTTGGTTCGATTATCAAGAAGATCCTTCTACTATTATAAAAAAGATTGCATTGAAGCTTGCGTAAGCATTAAGACTTATTTAGATTTGTTTATATAGCAGAACGTAAGCTCAAGCAAAATTTTGAAAAAACTAGTATAAATAACTACTATGATTTTCAAAGCTGTACTCGATACAATTTTTTCTTTGAGAAATCACTCGAACTTACGTTTTTATAACTTTGATAGCTTCCAGAAAATAAAGAATGTAAAGCGAATTTAACATAAAGTAATCCTGTAACTAAAGACCTAATTTATTCCTAAAATCACATGAACCAAGAAATACAAGAACTCGTAGAAAGTTTAGAATTATTACCACATCCAGAAGGTGGATTTTACAAAGAAGTATACCGAAGTAAAAAAGTCATTGCAAAAGATGCATTACCAGATGATTTTTCTGGAGATCGCAATTATTGTACAAGTATTTACTTTTTACTTACCTCTGAGAATTTTTCTGCTTTTCATAGAATTAAACAAGATGAAATTTGGCATTTTTACGGAGGAAGTTCCTTAAGCGTTCATGTTATTGATGCAGCAGGAGATTATACCGAACATAAAGTTGGTATGAATTTTAGCAATGGAGAACAGCCGCAATTGGTAGTTCCTGCTGGTTGTTGGTTTGCATCAAGTGTTTCCACAAAAGATTCGTATGCGTTTGTAGGTTGTACGGTTGCACCAGGATTCGATTTCGAGGATTTCGAATTGGCAGAACGCACAAACTTACAAGAAGAATACCCACAACACGCAGACATTATTCATAAATTGACACGATAATTTTTTAGAAAATATATTAGTTTTTTAGAATTGACTTTGTCGTATCTGTTCCTAAAACTTTTGCATAATACATTCCTGCTGGATATCCTTTTAAATTGATAGTGTTGTCAATATTTGAAATTTCTTTTGAAAACAGACGCATGCCTAAAGCATTAAATATTTCAACGGTTATAGCAGTTTGCATGTTATCATTTTTCACATAGACAATATCATTCGTTGGATTTGGATACATTGCAAATGTCCCGTTAACTTCATTTTCATCTACACTGAGTATAACATTGTTTTGTGATAGTCCATCACGGTAGATAAACATATCATCTGTGAAACCTGGATAAAAGAATTTTCCTAAAACCATTAATTCACCACTTGAATCTATGGTTATTTCAAAAGGATACATTTTCCTACGTTCAACTTCTGTAGGGTTCCAAATTCCATCTGAATGAAAAGAAGTATCTAAACTTCCTGTACTTGTCAGTTTTTGAAGTTCAAAATCATATTTTTTTACTGCAATGTATATCTCTTGAGTATCAGATACGGCAAAAGCCGCTGGCGGATTGAAAAAATTGCCTATGTAATATTCTCCATTGCCACTAAATGTATTGTCATAAGCTCCACTAGTATCTATTTTAAAAACCCAACGACTAACATTGCTTGCGCTTCCTGGGTTACATCCAACACAATCTTTCGTAGCTAATATAAATATAGTTCCATCAGTATTTATATGGAATTCTTTTGCATAATATTCATAACCAGCGTTTCATGGACTGTATTGATAAATTCCGTCACCGCCTCCATAGGTTGTATCTGGCATTCCATTATCTGTGAATCTGAAAAGTGATATACTACCTCCTGTATTGGCAAGCGTCATTATTTTGCCATCAGAAAGTATATTCATGTCTTTTATGTAATTGTTATTAGAACTATTTCCAATATCTGTAGCACTTATTCCATCAAGATTAAACGTAGTATCATACGTTCCATCATCATTCAATTTAATAATTGCTAATTGACTAACAATACTTGTAGAGATAGTACCTCCGACAAAAATTTTACCATCATCACCAACTACAATTTTATAACCAGTATTTGAATATCCATTATCTATTTCTAATACTCCATTAGTATTAAAACTAGTATCTAATGTTCCATTCTGATTCAATCGTATCACAAATAAATTTCGATGTGTGAATGATTCTGCAACATAGCCTGTAACCAATATTTTTCCATTAGCATCTATTTCTATATCATTTCCTCTTTGATATAACATTGATCCAAAATCGTAGGTAAACATACCATCAGTTCCAAAGGAAGTATCTAAAACTCCATTTGGCATGTGTTTTACTATAACAATTTCTTCGTAGCTGGTATCATTATTGTTTAATCTTCCTGTAGAATAGATATTTCCCATACTATCAGTAACGTAAGCATAATTCCATAAATCATAACCGTTAACAGTAGTCTTTATGAAGTTATAGGTATCTAAATCTTGAGATAATAAAGGACTTGAGCCTATTAAAAAGGCAAATAGTAGTAAGTAGTATTTTTTCATAGCAATCAGTTTTAATAAAGATAGTAAAAACTGAGTTATTTTTGAAGACTAAAAAGCAACATCTAATAAAAAGTATAATCCATAGACTTACTAGAGAATATATATAAAAAAAGTCGACATTCGGGTAGTCGACTATATTTTTCAAGTGTTTGAGGGAAAATTAGAGCAGCTCTCTACTACTCTGCTTTATTTTTGATAACTAATCTAAATCCTTCACCGTGAATGTTTAAAATTTCTACGTCTTCGTCTCTTTTTAAGTACTTACGTAGTTTGGCTATATAAACATCCATTGATCTTGAGGTGAAATAGTTATCATCTCTCCAAATCTTTGTTAAGGCCAATTCTCTTGGCATTAAATCATTTTCGTGCAACGCTAATAAACGTAATAATTCGTTTTCTTTTGGCGATAATTTGATTGGTTCTTCTTCGTCAAACGTTAAGAAACGTAATTTAGAATTTAAGCTAAATCTTCCAATAACGAATTCAAACTGTTTACTATCCGCTACAGAGTCTGATGTTTTACGTTGCATTATTGCTTTGATTTTCATCAATAATACTTCCGAATCAAAAGGCTTGTTTAAGTAGTCATCTGCGCCTACTTTGTACCCTTTCATCACGTCTTCTTTGAGTGCTTTGGCAGTTAAGAAAATGATAGGAACTTCGGTATTTTTCTCACGAATTTCTTTCGCCAGAGTAAAACCATCTTTGTACGGCATCATAACGTCAAGTATGCAAAGGTCGTAATTGTCTTTTTTGAATTTTTCAAATCCTTCCATTCCGTTTTTTGCATGAACAACGTCATAATCGTTCATTGATAGATAGTCTTTTAATACAGTTCCAAAATTCGGATCATCTTCTACTAATAAAATTTTCTTGTTTTGAATCTCCATGCTAGTTACGATATTAAAGGTAATCTAATAATAAAGGTACTTCCTTTGCCTTTCTCACTTTCAACGCTTATTTGACCTCCATGGTCATCAACAATACGCTTTACATAAGCTAAGCCCAGTCCGTGCCCTTTTACATTATGTATATCACCTGTATGTTCTCTATAAAATTTTTCAAATATTCTTTTTTGTACAGATTTAGACATTCCTTGACCTTGGTCTTTTATTCTAATCTGTATATTATTTTTCACTTTTTCAGTGTAAATATCAATTTTTGGTTCTCCTTCAGTATACTTAATAGCATTGTCTAAAACATTTACCAAAACATTGGTAAAATGCGTATCATTTGCCATTACCATTGAATCTTCTGCTTCCAAATGCGTTTTTACATATCCGTTTCTATCTTCCACAATCAACTCTATATGAGACATTGCATCTTCAACTAAGTCGTGCATATCTACTTCATCCTTACTTATTTCCAATTGATTTTTTTCAAGTTTAGAGATACGTAACACATTTTCTACTTGGGCATGCATTCGTTTATTTTCTTCACGAATCATTCGCAGGTAACGCTTCACCTTTTCTTTATCATCAATAATTTTAGGATTTTTTACGGCATCTAAAGCTAAGTTTATAGTAGCAATAGGTGTTTTAAACTCGTGTGTCATATTATTAATGAAATCAGTTTTTATTTCAGAGATTTGTTTCTGTTTTATCAACTGATATAAAGCACTAGAATACGCAATAATAATAATTAACGTAAAAACGATAGACATAACTGACATTCCCATAATGGAAGATAATACATATTTGTTCCTTTTTGGGAAACTTACAAATAATGTATATCCTGTTTCTTCTTCATTATTTTCAAATAATGGCACATCATACATTCCTTCATTTGTTATTTTAAATCCATCCGACTTTATTTTTGTGGCAAGTCCATCATCATATACACCATATTCAAAATCCATATCCAAGTCCAATTCATCTAAGTACGCTTGAATTAAAAATGATAATAAATCATTGTTTACACGTTCGTCAATAGGAGTTTGTTTTGTCAGTTCTCTAATGGCATCTTTATATTCTGCCATTTTTTTAGATACACTGCTCACTTTTTTGAATTTCTGTACTGGTGATAGTTTTATATCCGTATTATCTAATATATCTTCTCGAAACGTAACACGAGTTTCTACAACTTTAAAGTTTTTGATGGAAGTACTATCATCTTCAGAAGTATTGTCAATGAACGTAGGGAAAATATTGTAATCTTCTTCTATAATTCCGCGTGTGTAAATACTAGTTTCGTTGTTTTTTTCATTTCTACTAGTAATCTGAAAGACATTTAATACTTGTGCATCTTTTGGTTCTCCCACACTATCCATCAATTTTTGAAATTTCAGATAGTATCTTCGGTCTTCATACTCTGTCACTCTTTCAGATACGCTGGTTAGGATTTGATTTGCATTTAAGGAAAATGATTCTTGTTTTTCTTCAACAGCAGAAGCAATCCAATATCCTTGAACAAAAATAATCCCGATGAGTGATAAACTCATCAAAATGACTAGAACAATAAATAATCGTTTACTCATTCGATCAAAATTAACGTATAATATTGGTTATATTAACTTTTTAACCAAACCTTAACAAATATGTTAATTTCATCAGATTTCCTGACTCATCAGCGAAATTTCTTGATGAATTTTAGCAACTTGATTTTTTGCTTTTTCCACATCTTCATTGTGAATTACATAATCCGAAAGTGCTATTTTTTTAGCATCACTCCATTGATTATTCATTCTGCTTTGAATGGCTTCTCTTGTGGTTTGATCCCTTTGCAATAACCGTTCAAAACGTGTTTCTAAAGGCGCAACAACCGTAATAATTTTGTCGCAATGCTTATATGAATCATTTTCAAACAGTATTGCTACTTCTTTTATGATGTATTTTTCTTCACTACGTGCTGCATACCAATCTTTGAAATGTTGCCCCACACGCGGATGCACTATCTCATTTATATTTTTTAATTCTTCAGGTTGGTTAAACACTATGTTTGATAAGTAACTTCTGTTCAATTCTCCATCTATATAGGTTTCTTCTCCAAATGCAGCAATCAACTCTTCTTTGATTTCTTGAGATGTATGCATCAACTTTTTAGCTTCAATATCGGCAATGTATATAGACACACCTAATTCGTGAAACATCTTAGCAATCGTTGTTTTACCACTACCTATTCCGCCTGTAAGTCCTACTATCATTTTTTTATTAAAAAGTTTATTTTTTTATCATCTATACGATATGTTTTTACCGTTTTAGGAAATTTTACCAATTTCGGAATAAAGAAAGATGCATTTGTATTTTTAATGTCGTTATAATCACAATATACTGCAAAATCATTTTGCGTAATTTTATTGAAGTCAGACACATTTGCTGTATACGTAACACTGATCTCTTTTGGAAAGAGTTTAATTAAGTATCCTTTTGGAAGATTCTGTATATGCAAAGGAATGTTTAGCTTTCCTTCCGTAAACTTATCTACTTTCCCTGTAGCTTTTATTGTTGATTGCGAGTATACCAATCGTTTTAAAGAATCATTTTTAATAAGCTGTAACTCTATATCTATATCGGTATTGATATCTTTTAACTGTTTGCTTTCGGTATACACTTCTTTTAATTTATCAACGACATCTTCTGGTCCAGATATTTCAATGAATTTAGGAGATATATGTAAAGAATCATACAAATTATATCCTTGGTCAAACTTTAATCCTAATTTAGGTATTATAGGAACACGCTTCGTTTTGTTTTTACCTAAAGTAAAAAACAAGGTATCTGGAAACACATTCAAAATTTCAATATCTTGATAAATATGCTTATTGATAGCGTCATTAGCAAGTACATAAAATGTATTGTCTGTTTTTGCTTTTGCTACTTTCTTTAAATCTACTTCTATTTCTTTTTTGAAGAATTTTTGACGTAACATCCGAAAACCTGTAGTTTTAACTTGTGCTTCTACAGTAGTTTCTTGACTTCCTAATAGAATTTTATCATTTGATAAATTCGTGTAGGCAACCTTCATAGCAATTGTATCTGTGTAAGTATCAGCAAGCTTTACAAGTGTCCATATAATAAAAGAAACCACAAAGAATAGTAAAAATACATTGATTTTTTTTCCTTTGATCGTAGCGCTAAATAAACTTTTTATTCCTTTAAGCATGTTATTTTTTAAAGAAGAGTTTTGGAAATCGTTCTTCTGGTTTTTGTTTGAAAATTTTTAGTGCAATGGTCGATTTTAAAAAGCCAAAGCCGTAACCATAAAACTGAATGCTGACGGCAACTATGGACAAAAACGCAATTTTTATACTTTTTGTTGTCCATAATGCATCTAACAATATGGCTATAAAATATACAGCATATCCAATTAAAAACCAATGAAAAGCAAAGAATATACTAAGAATAATAGAAGTTACTAAACCAAGGCAAAATAGTGTGGGAAACCAATAGGTAAGTTTTGCAGTTTCTGGATGCCATAAATTTAAGATAGGACGCACCATTCCAAACTTATTAACTTGAATATGAAATTTTTCCCAAGAAATTCTACGTTTATGATACACATACGCTTCTGGTATAAGTATTGTTTCATAACCAGCATTCCATATACGAATGGTTAAGTCTGGATCTTCCCCCGGATGGATTTGCCCAAAACCTTGTGTTTTTTCAAAGGCGACTTTTGAGATTCCCATATTAAAACTCCTCGGTTGAAACTTGTTTACAGCATTTTTTCTACCTCTGATTCCTCCAGTAGTTAAAAAAGCAGTCATTGCATAGCTAATTGCTTTTTGTATGGTTGTAAACGAACTATGTGCCGCATCTGGACCTCCAAAACAATCTACATATTTTCGATCTAAAGCTTTAGATACTTCTAATAAATACTCTGGCGGCAAAATACAATCTGAATCAAATATTAAGAAATAATTCCCTTTAGCGCGCTTCATTCCATAATTACGAGAATCTCCCGGTCCTGAATTAGGTTTAAAGTAATAACTAATATCCAATGAGTCTTTGTAACTATTTACAATTTCTTTTGAAGGAACTGAAGATCCATCTTCTACAATCACAACTTCAAAATCTTCTAAATATGTTTGTTTTGAGATGCTTTCAAGCAACTCTGCGACTTCATCAGGTCTATTAAATACAGGAACAACTATTGAGAATTTTATTTGCATGTCGCAAATATAGGGAAACAAAAAAAGCTGTTCAACGAAGAACAGCTTTTAATGATAAATATATGTTTATGAGATTAATTCACGAATTTTACAACTGAAGTTTTTCCATTTTCCATCGTTACTCTTGCAAAGTACACACTACTTCTAACGGAACCTAAATTCGCTTCTCCTTCAGTAGCATTTGGCTTTGAAGTAGTTAAAATTTGTCCAACTAAGTTGTATACTTCAATAGATTTAATAGGACTTTGAGCATTCACCACAAAAGTATTTGTTACAGTATTCACATAATGAATAAATCCTCTGGACTCAAAAGACTCAACAGATAACGGAGCACATGTCACAGTTGCATTCCAACCTGGTCTTGTTACTGAACCGTCAGATGTAAATACAAATGTTAAACATCCGGAAGCATCCGTAGCAATGATCGTCATACCTTGTAAATCTCCTGATCCGGCAGCTGGTGTATCGTTTCTATCCCAACACCAGATTGTTCCACCTCCGGGAGGATCTATAGTCGCTGCAGTATTGTCGGCGCCATCATGAATTGTTAATCCGTCATAACAACCTGTTCCTTGATTCTCTGTGCTAAATAAATTGAATGTAACTTGCACGCCTTCTCCTGCCATGTCTGGACAGATGGTATATGTAATATTTTCACCACTAGAATAATCTCCAGAGTTTCCTCCAGAATCTAAGAAAATTCCATTGGTACAATCTGGCGGTACAGCTACATAAGGTGTTGCAAAAGCAAATGGTCCTGCCCATGCAGAGACTCCATCTGGTCCGCAATCTGCTTGTACATAAAATTCGTAGTTATTATCACCCACTAAACCTGTAGCCATGTAAGGATTCATAACTCCTGTAGCTGAAGCAGTCCCTGTAGCCGTTCCTCCTGCTGTTATATCGACCAACTCTATATTCCATGAAGTTGCTGTCCCGTTTTCTGTCCAACCCAAGTCAGCAGTTGTTTCAATAATATTGGTTGCTGTCAATCCACTTGGAGCTGGACATGTTTCAAGTGTTGTAAATGCAAATGGTCCTGCCCATGCAGAGAAGGTTCCTCCACCACAATCAGCCCTCACATAGAATGAGTAATCATTATTTTGCGTAAGTCCCATTGCTGTGTATGGATTTGTTACTCCTGAAACTGTAGGCGTTCCTGTAACCATTCCTCCTGCTGTGACATCTACAATTTCAATATCCCAAGCTGTTGAACTTCCGTTTTCTGTCCATCCTAAATCAGCTGTTGTATCTGTAACATTAGTTACTGTTAAACCATTTGGTGTAGGACAGGCTGGCAATTCGGTAAAAGATACATTATCAATAGAAATATCTCCTTCAAAACTCCCTGCGCTTCTTGCTCTAAATATTACTGTAACTGTTTGCCCAGCGTATGCAGCTAAATCAACAACTGCTAGTTCCCAAGGTTCTGTTTCTCCTCCTTGTTGTTGTCCTGTTAATGACCAAATAGTTGTTCCACTAACAATTACTTCTAATGAGCCAATTTGCATACCAAACATATGATAATTAAATGTAAGCGCTGGTGCTGTTAATGCTGTTAAATCTACTTGAGGAGTAATTAACTCCGCTGCATCTCCTACAGCCGATCCAGAAGCTTCTGTATAAAAATAGTTCCCTGTAGTAATTGAAGGTGCTGGCCCAGTTCCTCCAGAACCTACATCAGTTCCTGGTGCTGATTCCCAAAAATAAGATCCTCCTGTGTTAGTTGCTGACCAACAATTTTCAGAAATAAAAGCAGTTGTTGCTGTTGTAAAGGTTTCAAAATCTTCCGTGTATGGTGCAGCAATTGGAGCACAAGCTGTTCTAAATGTAAATGGTCCAGCCCAAGTTGATGTACCATCTACACCGCAATCAGCTCTTACATAAAAATCATATTCTGTATTTTCTGTAAGTCCCATTGCTGTATATGGATTTGTAACACCAGTTGCTGTTGGAGTTCCTGTAGGTGGCGTTCCTGAAGTTACTATTTCAATATCCCACATTGTAGCAGTTCCATTTTCTGTCCATCCTAAATTAGCTGTAGTATCAGTGATATTCGTTACAGTTAACGCATTTGGTGCGCTACAAGTTGGCAATTCATCAAACACTACATTATCAATTGAAATATCCCCTTCAAATGTTCCTGCACTTGTTCCTCTAAAGGTAACCGATATCGTTTGACCTGCAAAGGCAGATAAATCTACAGTAGCTAGCTCCCATTCAGTTGTTGCACTTGCTTGCTGTTGTCCAGAAAGTGTCCAAACATTTGTGGTTCCATTTACTAATACGTCTAAAGTTCCTATTTGTCCTCCAAACATGTGGTAATTAAATGTTAATGATGGAGTTGTAAGCCCTGATAAATCCACTAATGGAGATATTAAATCTGTAGTATCGCCAGTATTTCCATTTGATGCTTCTGTATAAAAATAATTTCCTGTTGTTATTGACGGATCTGGTCCTGTTCCTGCAGAACCATTATCTGTACCAGGAGCCGATTCCCAAAAATAAGCGCCACCAGTACCTGTCCAACAATTTTCAGAAGTAAATGCAGTACCTGCAGTAGTAAAAGTTTCAAAATTTTCAGTGTATGGAGCTGTAAATGCTGAACAAGCTGTTCTGAATGTAAAAGGTCCAATCCAGTTGGAAACACCATCTCCGCCACAATTAGCTCTTACATAATAGTCATATTCTGTATTATCCATAAGTCCCATAGCAGTATATGGGTTTGTAACACCTGTAGCCGTAGGCGTTCCAGTTGGAGCTGTCCCTGTTGTTACAATTTCTACATCCCAAGCATTAGCTGATCCACTTTCTAACCAAGATAAATCTGCTGTTGAAGCGGTTATATTGGCAGCTGCTAAAGTAGATGGATCTGGACATGTCGGTGGTGCTACAGAGCTTATTGTTGGTGAATCAAAACAAAATCCCCATTCAAAACCTGGTCCGCCTACCAAATCATCAAAATAAATTCTATATCTAAATCCAGATAATTGAGTTGGCGTAAAAGCTACAATGTTTAGCACTTCTGTGGTATACGCTTCATAAGTTCCCGAACAAAAATCGTTTGTTGGAGCACCTGCTGTATCTGCATTAAAAGGTTGTCCTATGATATTCCAAGTACTTGCATCTGCATCCCAGTATTCAAATTGCAGTATATCATCAGTGTTGTAATTATATACAAAATTACCAGAAATGGTAATCCACGTTTCTCCTGCAGCATTCGCAGCAGTTAAGTCAATTACTGGAGATTCTGCAGCAATATCATCATCGCTTCCATTTCCAGCATCATCATCGTCAAAAGCAAAGTTTGGTGAAACCGTAGGATCTGCTTCTAGTGCAGAAGGATCTGCATTATAAGTCCCAGTAAGTGACCAATTGGTATTAGGCCACATTGCATTTTGGTTTAATGTTTGTGCATAACCTATACAAGTACAGGCGAAAAACATTATAAATAAGGTTTTAAGAGTAGTTTTTCTCATAAATGAAGTTGTTAAATAGTTGTATATAAATATATGAATTATTTGTTTATAAAACATATTTAAGAACCTCATATACCGCTCATTAAACCTCTAAAAGTGTTATTTAACGATAATATATAGCGATATCAATACATCTTAGATAAAATCTTAAACACTAAATTATTTTTGGTAACGATGTATTTACCTGAACTGTATAAACAAAAAAAAGCTGTTCAATTAAGAACAGCCTTTGTTATAGGTGTATGTTTTAAAGATTACTTCACGAATTTTACAACTGAAGTTCTTCCATTGTCTAAGGTTACTCTTGCAAAATATACTCCATTCTTAACTGAACCTAAATTCGCTTCTCCTGCAGCAGCGTTTGGCTTCGCAGTAGTAATGATTTGTCCAACTAAGTTGTATACCTCAATTGAGTTGATAGTACTTTGAGCATTTACTACAAATGCATTGTTTACAGTGTCTACATAGTGTAAGAAACCTCTAACTTCTGCAGATTCCACAGATAATGGCGCACAAGTTACATTAGCACTCCATCCTGGTCTTGTAACAGAACCATCAGATGTAAATACAAATGTTAAACATCCTGAAGCATCTGTAGAAGATATAGTTAAGCCTTGTAAATCTCCTGTTCCTTCTGCTGGAGTATCATTTCTATCCCAACACCAAATTGTTCCACCTCCTGGAGGATCGATTGTTGCAGCCATATTATCTGCACCATTATAAATAGTTAATCCATCATAACAAGCCGTAACTCCATTATTCTCAGTAGAGAAAAATGTAAATTCTACATTTACTCCATCACCTGCCATATCAGGGCAGATCGTATATGTAATATTTTCACCACTAGAATAGTCTCCTGAGTTACCTCCTGAATCTAGGAAGATACCATTAGCACAAGATGGTGGTACTGCAACATAAGGAGTTGCAAATGCAAATGGCCCTGCCCATGCAGAAGTTCCACTTGGTCCACAATCAGCTTGTACATAGAACTCGTAGTTGTTATCAGCAACTAAACCTGTAGCGCTGTATGGATTAGCCATCACTCCTGTTGCTGTTGGTGTCCCTGTAGCTGTTCCTCCAGCGGTAACATCAACTAATTCAATATTCCAAGTAGTAGCCGTTCCGTTTTCAGTCCATCCTAAATCAGCAGAAGTTTCCATGATATTCGTAGCAGTTAATGCTGATGGTGTAGGACATGCTTCTAATGTTGTAAAGCTAAATGGTCCTGCCCATCCAGAGAATGTACCTCCACCACAATCAGCTCTCACATAGAAAGCATAATCGTTATTTTGAGTAAGTCCCATTGCTGTATAAGGGTTTGCAACTCCTGAAGCTGATGGTGTTCCTGTCGCCATTCCTCCAGCTGTTACATCAACGATTTCAACGTCCCAAGTAGTAGCGGAACCGTTTTCATTCCATCCTAAATCAGCAGCCGTATCTGTGATCATAGTAGCACCCAATGCACTTGGTGTTGGGCATGATGGTAGTTCTGTGAAAGATACATTATCGATAGAGATATCTCCTTCAAATGATCCACCTCCAGTAGCTCTTATTGTTACTGTAATAGATTGTCCTGCATAAGCAGCTAAATCTACTACTGCTAATTCCCAAGGTGTTGTTGCAGATGTTTGTTGTTGGCCTGATAATGTCCAAACATTGTCTGTTCCATTTACCAAGATATCTAATGTTCCAATTTGTGCTCCAAACATGTGATAATTAAATGTCAATGCAGGAGCCGTAAGTGGCGTTAAATCAACCAATGGTGATACTAATTCAGCAATATCTCCAACTGTAGACCCAGAAGATTCTGTGTAAAAATAATTTCCTGTAGTTATTGTTGGATCTGGACCTGTTCCTCCAGAACCATTATCAGTTCCAGCAGCTGACTCCCAGAAATAAGCTGGTCCTGTATTAGTTCCTGTCCAACAGTTTTCTGCTGCGAAGGCTACGTCTACTGCAGGTGTAAATGATACAAAATCTTCCGTATATGGTGCAGGAGTTGCAGCGCAAGTAGTACTGAATGTAAAAGGTCCTACCCAGTTAGAAGTTCCTGCTCCACCACAATCAGCTCTTACGTAAAAATCATAAAGTGTATCAGCTGTTAGTCCTGAAGCTGCATAAGGATTCATTACTCCTGAAGCTGTTGGTGTCCCTGTAGCAGCAGAACCGTTGGTTACTACTTCAACATCCCAAACTGTAGCTGTTCCATTTTCTGTCCATCCCAGATTAGCTGTTGTATCAGTAACACTTGTAGCTGTTAACATAGAAGGATCGATACAAGATGGTGGTGTAGCAGATGTAATCGTTGGTGAAGTTACACACCATCCCCATTGCCAACCTCCTTGATCATCGTAAGATATTCTGTATTGGAATCCAGATAACTGTGTAGCTGTAAATCCAGAAATATCGAGTACTGTAGTTGTATATGCCACTGTATTTGCACATGTTAGGAAATCATTTGCATTAGTATTGCCGGTGATTGTAAATAAGTTAGACCAAGTCATGGCATCAGCATCATACGTTTCGATGCTTAAAACATCTCCACCAAGAGCCCTGTATGTATACTCACTTGCAATTGTGATCCATGTTTCTCCAGCAACACTAGCAGCTGTTAAATCGATCACTGGTGAAGTGGCAATAACAGTGTCTGCAGAACCATTACCTGCACCGTCATCATTCCATGTTAGTGTAGTACCGGCTCCAGTTGGATCTGACAATAACCCTGCAGGAGTGTACGTACCTGAAAGTGACCATCCAGCATTCGGCCAGTTAGCTGCTTGGTTTAGTGTTTGAGAGATCCCTACATAGGTCCCTAACAAGCACATTACAATAAAAAGTTTAAGTGTAATTTTTCTCATAAAAAGTTTGATTTTTTGTTAGTTAGTTGAATATGAATTGAAAGAACCAATTTTTTTTTGAATCAACCATATTAATATCGACAAAAAAACATTTTTTGTCGACAAAATACATGGAAAGCGATTTTACCTACTATTTTTATCTGTATTATCTTAACATTATTTTTTTATTAAATACGGCTTTTTTACCCATTATTTTTACAGTATAATAACCAGAAGACAATGTTGAAATATCGAGGTAATCTTGATGAGTTATATTTCCGTTTTTTACTTGCGCTCCTCTACTATCAAAAATGATATATTTATACACCTCATTTGCAGCTGTTTGCAACCAAATTTTACCAGTAGTAGGGTTGGGATATAATTGTACTAAATTCCTTTCTTGAAATTCTTCAGTATTTAAAGGGTTGCTTCCTTCTAAAATAGTTAATGCCTGATTGGGAAGTACGTTATATAATATGTCTTGCGCCCCTCCTAGCCATGTAACTTTTACATATTCTATAGATGTATTGTCCCCTATACCAAAGAATTCTGTTTCTGAGTTTTGTGAAATATAACCTTCTCCACATACGGTATATCTGTATTGAGAAACACCTTCGCTTCTAAGTTCAATTACTGCACCTACTCCTTGTTTATTGCTAATAACACCTTCCAGATTGACTTTAAGCCAGTTATTAGTAGAGGTTGTTTGATTTTTCCAAAAAAAGATATCATCTCCTCCAGAGTTGTTTACAATAATTTCTGGAAAACCATCATTGTCTGTATCTCCAATAGCATTTGAATAACTTTCGCTAGAATCATTTTCAAAACCTGAACTTCCTAAGATACTGAATGTGCCATTTCCATTATTGGTGTAAAATGCTGCTGACATAAGACTTGGCACACCTCCATCAAGTGATCCACTTACATATAAATCTAAATCCCCATCATTTTCAGCATCTAAGAATACAGCTCCCCACGCAATACTTTCAAACATGGTTCCTGTTCCAGAAGCGATATTAGTAAAAGTTCCATCACCGTTGTTTCTAAGGAAATAATTCCCAGGTATTCCATTGGTCACGTAAATATCGAACCAACCATCTCTATCAAAATCCGCAATGGTCACAGACATTGCATCAATTGCAAGATTAGTTCCTGACTCTTCGCTTACATCAGAAAAAGTGCCATCTCCGTTATTCTTGTAGAGAATGTTAGTAGTGTTTATTTTGTCATTTGCCATGTAAATATCTTGCCAACCATCATTATTGTAGTCAAAAAAAGCAGAACAGAAAGATAAGTGGCTTCCATTATCAATTCCAGCAGCAGCACTTACATTGGTAAAGGTTCCATCTCCATTATTTTTGTATAAATAATTTGGTTGTGGAGAACTTAAACCTCTATTGCACAGAAAAACATCTAAGTATCCATCATTATTGTAATCGCCCCATGAAGCTCCAAAATTATCTTGAGCTGCTATTGGCAAACCACAAGCAATTGTAACATCATTCAGTACAGTTAGATCGTTTCTATATAAGCGACTTCCATCTACATCTCCAGAAACATACAAATCTTTATCTCCGTCGTTATCAAAGTCTACCCAAATAACTTGTTTTTGTTGCGCATTATTATTGGGAACCAATGTAGTTTCAAGCGAAAAGGTTCCATCTCCATTATTTTTATAAATCTTTAAAGGATCACCACTTTGGGTTCCGATGGTGATATCATCCCATCCGTCATTATTATAATCACAGAATGAAATTCCATTTCCTAGATACGTAGTTCCACTAAAATCATCAATACCAACAGTAGTGGCATGATTTTCAAAATAAGCTTGTGCATTTAACTGAAAACAGAGGATATAAATGATACACGAAAAGGAGAAGCGTAGTCGTCTTTTCATAGGCAGTCGGTAAATAAATTATTGAGTTCGAGACTTCTAATCTATTAAATCAACTTAAATTTCACAAATATTTAACAATAATATCCTTGTAGTGATTTGTGTTTTTTTGACTAAACCTATGTATTTACTGGGCTTACAGTATCTTTTAAACAAAAAAAACCTCTAAGTAATTTTAGAGGTATTCATTTTTATGTAGTTTTTTTTTATTCTTCTGTAAATCTTTCAATGACTTCCTGACTTACTCCTGTATTAGAGAATCCTCCATCGTTATATAAGTTTTGCATAGTAACTCTTTTGGTTAAGTCTGAGAATAATGATACCGTATAGTTTGCACAGTCTAGCGCAGTTGCATTTCCAAGCGGCGACATTTTTTCTGCATACGAGATAAAACCTCCAAAACCTTTTACACCTTGACCTGCCGTTGTTGGTGTTGGTGATTGTGATATGGTATTTACACGAACTTTTTTCTCTTTTCCAAAGAAATATCCAAAACTACGTGCAATTGACTCCAAATACGCTTTGTTATCTGCCATATCGTTGTAATCTGGAAATGTACGTTGTGCAGCCATATAGGTTAATGCAACGATACTTCCCCACTCGTTCATGGCGTCTGTTTTGTATAGTGTTTGCATTACCTTATGAAAAGATACCGCAGAAACATCCCAACCTTTAGTCATCCAATCGTATTTTAAATCTGTGTAGTGTCTTCCTTTACGAACATTTACAGACATTCCGATAGAATGCAATACAAAGTCAATTTTCCCACCAAGGATTTCCATTGACTTTTCTATAAGGTTTTGAATATCTTCAAGGTTTGTAGCATCTGCAGGAATGATTTCTGAACCTGTTTTTTCTGCTAATTCTTTAATTTTTCCCATACGCATTGCAATAGGCGCATTTGTGAGTACAAATGTTCCTCCTTCTTCATGCACGCGTTCTGCAGTTTTCCATGCAATAGAGTTTTCGTCTAAAGCACCAAATATGATTCCTCTTTTTCCTTTTAATAAGTTATATGACATGCTTGTTAATTTTAGTCGTTTTTAGCTGTTTGGTGATTCAAATATATGGTAAAAGATTGAAATGATCGATTTCTATGATTCGAATCTTCTTTTTTAGGATTGTAATAATTCTTTTGCGTTTGCTAAAGCAGAATTAGAGATTTTAGCGCCACTCAACATCTGTGCTATTTCTTGTATGCGTTCTTCTGCTTCTAACTGCTTTAATTGTGTAGTTGTCACTTCGTTTACATCTTTCTTGTAGACTTTGAAATGCTGTTTTCCTTTGGCTGCTATTTGTGGCAAATGTGTAATAGAAAATACTTGCATACTTTTGCTCATTTGCTGCATGATTTTTGCCATTTTACTAGCGACTTCACCAGAAACTCCTGTATCTATTTCATCAAACATAATGGTTGGCAATTGCATATATTTTGATAAAATTGCTTTGATACATAGCATTACTCTAGATAATTCTCCTCCAGAAGCTGCTTTTTTCAATTCATTAAAGTTTCCGCCTTTATTTGCCGCAAATAAAAACTGTAAATCATCCATACCATTGGCGTAAAACTGGTTTGCTAGATTTACTTTGATATCAAAACGGGCATTTGGCATACCAAGCGTTGTTAGCATTTTTTCTAACTGCTGTACGAGTGTTGGAATTCCCTGCGAACGTTTTGCATGAATTGTTTTTGCAATTTTCTTTAGTTGTGCACTTAATTCTTGTAGTTCTTTTTCTTTAGCTTGAATAAGGTCATCTATATTTTCTGAGACAGCTGCTTTTTCAGAAAGTTCTGCTTGGATAGAAAGTAATTCTTCTAGCGTAAGTACATTGTGCTTTTTTTGCAGATCGAATATTTTTTGAAGTTTTCCTGAGATTTCTTCAAACAATGCTGGATCAAAAGAAATATCACCTTGCAAGTTGATGATTTCATTGTAAATGTCATCCAATTCGATGTACGAGCTTTTGATACGTGCTGCCAATTGTTCAAATTCAGGTGCAATGTCTGATAATTTCCCAGAAGCTACTTGCAATTCCGAAAGCAGATTTAATACACCAACTTGTTCATCGGAAAGTATTTGTTCGGAAGCGCTTAAACTGATCTTGATGTCTTCAGCATTGTTTAAACGCTCGTATTGCGCTTCCAAATCAGCCAGAATCAATCCTTCTAGTTTGGCTTCTTCCAATTCTTTGAGCAAAAACATATTGTAATCATGCTCCTTTTCTAAAGCTATTTGCTCTTCTCGGATATTACGCAATTCTTTTTGTGTAGCATGATACTTTTTTAATATCTCTTTGTATACATCAACTTCTTCTGAAACATTCGCTAAGATATCAATGACTTGAAATTGAAATTGATTATCTGTTAACTGTAATGTTTGGTGTTGCGAGTGAATGTCAATTAATTGATCGCCTAATGCATTTAGCACATCTAAACGTACAGGGACATCATTTACAAACGCTCTCGATTTCCCAGAAGGTAATATTTCACGACGTACAATTGTATCATGATCATAATCGAGATCATTCTCTGCAAAGAAATTTTTAAGCCTATATTTCTTAATGGCAAATTCGGCTTCAATCACACATTTACGTGTTTTATCTTTTAAGGAAGATAAATCTGCTCGTTTTCCTAAAATTAATGCCAATCCACCGAGAAGAATCGATTTTCCGGCTCCTGTTTCTCCAGTAATGATTGTCAATCCTTTATCAAATTCAACTTGTAAAGAATCAATGAGTGCAAAGTTTTTTATAGAAAGTTGTGTGAGCAATGCTGTAGAATTTTGTTACGTTAGTTTCCGCACACAAAAATAACGTATTGCTCTAAATTTTCGCAAAAATCAGAATTTAATTTTTTCCCACTTGGTTGCGTGGAATGGCGCTACTTTGTTTAGTGTTTCTACCAAACGTACGATATTTATTTTTGGTCCGCCTGAAAATATTCGCTCAATTTCTTCTGCTTTAGCATCAAAGAATGTCTGCAATAAGAATGAGTTTGGTCTACGATTATTTAAGGCTTTAAAAATTTCCATAGTAGAACTAATGGCTTGTTTTCCAGCACGCGCATCATCTGCCATAACGTCTAATCCTACTCTGTGATAGTTGTACATTACGGTTCTGTATTCTTTGTGCGTGTTATTTAACATATTGTCCAACAATGTCCATCGTGTACGGTTTCCGTCAGCTTCTTTCCAGCCCAAAAATGCGCTTGTTTGTGAAAGGTTTACAATTTGCTGTGCTTGTGCGTAATAATTTGATCCTCCACGAAGTGCAAACGTATCTGCGTCAATTCCTAAAATTACATATACATAATAGGCAATTACCGATACTAGGTTTGAGGTAAATGCATTCGGATTGTATACAATAGGCTGAAATTCTTGGTAGATAAATCGAAACTGCCTGTCGTTGAAATTAAATACTGGCGACTCAAATGATGAATTATAAATTGGACGCGATGATTGCACTTGAATCGTTGCCACAAATTCATCTGAATTGTATTCTGACACATTGATCACCATGCTACAGTTAATACGTTCAGTTGCTGCGAATTTTTTGTTTGTCCATTGCGTTTTGTTCACAAAATCATTCAAGGAACGCTCTAGCGTTTTAAAGATTTGCTGATTGGTTTGATTGATTTGTTGCGTGTCAATAGTAATTTGACAGTTTAATTCTTGTGCTGTTGCAAAAGAAATTCCACATAAAAACAATAGACTTAAAACAAGATTACGCATGGATTCGCTTTAAAATTTCGTTAAAAATATCAATGGCTACTTCGGCTTTCGATTTTAACCCAAAAGCTAAGGTATTCATTTTTTTGTCAATAATCGTTACTTTGTTAGTTGGTTTTCCAAATCCTGCTCCTTTATCGTTAAGAGAATTTAGGACAATCATGTCTAAGTTTTTACGCGTCAGTTTTCCTTTTGCGTTTTCTAATTCATTATTTGTCTCTAAAGCAAAACCTACTAAAAATTGTGCTTTTTTAATGTCTCCTAAAGAAGCGAGAATGTCTTTGGTTTTGACCAACTCAATATGTAACGATGAATCTTTCTTTTTTATTTTCTGAGTAGCAACATCTTTTGGTTTATAATCGGCAACCGCAGCAGAAAGAATGGCAATATCTGCAGATGGAAAATCGTTGTGCGCTGCATTATACATATCTTCCGCACTTGTTACATCTACTACATTTACTAATGAATGTGAAATGCTTTGATGGTTTGGTCCAGCGATTAATGTTACCTCAGCACCTAAGTTTGCAGCTGCTCGTGCTAACTCAAAGCCCATTTTACCAGAAGAGTGATTCCCAATAAAACGTACAGGATCAATGGCTTCATAGGTTGGACCAGCAGTAATCATTACTTTTTTTCCTTTTAACGGAAGTTTGTCTAAAATATCTTTTTCTATAAATGCTACCATATCTTCTGGTTCTGCCATCCGCCCTTCTCCAACCAAACCACTCGCCAATTCACCACTAGTTGCAGGAATCATTGTATTTCCAAACTTGGTCAATTGTTCAAATGAATTTTTCGTAGATGGATGCTTGTACATGTCCAAATCCATTGCTGGTGCAAAGTATACAGGACATTTTGCAGAAAGATAGGTTGCTAACAGTAAATTATCACTGTTTCCAGATGCCATTTTGGACATTGTGTTTGCTGTTGCAGGTGCAATCAACATAAAATCTGCCCACAAGCCTAATTCAACATGATTTGTCCATACAGCATTTTCATCATCTTCATTGGTAAAAGACGAATGTACTGGATTTTTAGATAACGTAGATAGCGTTAACGGCGTAATGAAGTCTTTGGCAGCAGGCGTCATAATCACTTGGACTTCTGCGCCTGCTTTTATGAATAACCGTACTAAAGAAGCTATTTTATAAGCGGCAATGCCAGCAGTAACGCCTAGTAATACTTTTTTGCCCCTTAATATTGACATATATTATGCTTCTTCTTTTGTGTTACGGTAGTAAATTTTATCTTCTAACCACTCGTGAACTGCAATAGCATGTGGCTTTGGAAGTTTTTCGTAGAATTTAGATACTTCTATTTGCTCTTTGTTTTCAAAGATTTCTTCTAAACTATCATTATGTGTAGCAAACTCGTCTAATTTCTCGATCAATTCTTTTTTAATTTCAGAGTTGATTTGAATAGCCCTTTTAGCTACAACTGAAATTGCTTCATAAATGTTATCCGTCGGCGAATCAAACTGATTTCTCTCGATTGTAGTTGTGCTGATTGGAGCGTCTAAGTTTTTAATATCAACCATAATTGTTATTTTGAAAATTTTGCTAATTCTTCTGTAATAGAAGCCATGATTTTATCGGCTTCTTCTCTGTATTTAGATTCTGGGTAAAACTTGATCAACGATTTATACGCTGAACTCGCTTCATTTAAACGATCTTCCATTAAAGTTTCAAAGCTTCGAATTGCAAGATTGTACATCGCGTCTAAACGCAAATACATTGCATCTTCTCTGAAAGAGGTCCCTGGAAAATCTGAAAGAAAGTTTTCAGTGGCTTTGATTGCCGCTTTGAAATCTGAAATTGTATTGTATTGCTTTGCAATTTCATAAGCTTTCTTTTCAACTTTAGTCGTTAACTCTTCTACCATTTCATTGGCACTGTCTAGATATTCAGAATCTGGATAGTTATTAATAAATCCTTGTAATTTATTGATGGCAGTATACGTATCTCTTTGATCTATACTATAACGAGGCGATTGCATATAATAGCTTTTTGCTTCATAATAAGAAGCTACTTGTGCACTATCACTTTTTGGATATGAACGTACAAAACGCTCAAACTGATATCCAGCCACCATATATTCTTCTATTTCAAACAATGTACGTCCATACATAAATGTAACACGTTCTCCTTGTGGCTTTCCTCTAAATTTAGGTACAATTTGCTCAAAAAGTCTACTTGATTTTTTAAACTTTTTCTCTTTGTACAAACGTTCAGCTAGTTGGTACTTTACTTTCGTATCTTCCGACTTTAACGCTTTTTGGTATTCGCTACAAGAAGCAAGCATAGCAACTGCTAGAATTAGGTATAGAAATTTTGGCATCTTTTTAAACATCTGGCAAAAATAGGTATTTATTATGTATTATGAAAACATTTTTAAACCGCTAAAATAACTTTACAAATCTGATTTTAGTATTCTTTATCATAGATTTAACTTTTGCTTGGTTGTTCGGTGTTTAGTCTCAGGTCTTGGTGCTTTGTTTTATGTTTGTTTATTGATTTGTGAATTTGTCTTTAGTAATTTGTTAGCTGAGTAAACTGAGCTTATCCTTAAATCCATAGGTTGGCCAAAAAAGTGATTATTTGAACCTGTTGAGCATTTTGATTTGAAAAGAAAAAGTTGTTCATCTTACTGATAACCAGTAATTTGTTTTAGCTATAAAACATTTACAATGAACAACTTAAATGCAAATTACAAAAGAATATTGGAAGTATTAAGAAAAATATCAAAAGAACAACTTTTATCCTATCAACGTCGTCAACCAAGATTGAGC
>Ga0189286_100056_pt1 | contig 87210 bp, 86 predicted proteins | sample UW69minimetaG_FD_130330 | JGI IMG/M metagenome (GOLD analysis project Ga0189286, IMG submission 130330) | Marine microbial communities from the Costa Rica Dome - UW69 mini metaG | ecosystem: Environmental > Aquatic > Marine > Oceanic > Photic zone | place: Costa Rica: the Eastern Pacific... | reverse complement strand
TGAATACCTGGAAGCTGCGCCGTTCGCGACCCGAACCCTGGAAGCAATCGGCAACGCCGACCCCAACGATTCCACGTTGAATCCTTCCCCCTATGTGGGCGTTCAGTTTGCGGCCATCCCTGAATTTCAGTCGATCGCAACCCAGGTTGGCAAGCTGATCTCGGGCGCCCTGGCAGGGTCGATGTCGGTTGATCATGCCCTGAAAGCGGCACAGTCGATCACCCTTCGCGAGATGACTCGCGCCCGCTATTACTCCAACTGAATACCCGGCCAAGACGAAACAACAATGACCTTATGCAGGGCCCGCTTCGGCGGAGCCTGCTTGGGGGTCACCGGAGAACCGATATGAAGACAACCACTCTGAATGCAGGTCCCGCGAGCTCCGCCGCGGAACCCAAACAGGACAGCCGCCAGGGAGGTAAGAGAAAGACATCCCGCATCAATCGTTTTATGGTGTCGCCGTCGGTGCTCGTCCTGGCGCTGTGGATGGTGATCCCGCTGTCCATGACCATCTACTTTTCAGTGATTCGCTATAACCTGCTGTACCCCGGCGATAACGAATTTGTGGGGCTGGAGAACTTCCAGTTCTTCGTCACCGATTTCGGTTTTATGGCGGGAATGAGCAACACCCTGCTGCTGGTCGGTGCCGTGCTGTTAATTACAGTGGTTCTGGGTGTACTGATTTCGCTGCTTGTTAATCAGGCGTTCTGGGGGCGGGGCATCGTCCGGATACTCCTGATATCGCCGTTCTTTATTATGCCGACCGTGAACGCGCTGATCTGGAAAAACCTGCTGCTGCATCCGGTATCCGGTGTTTTTGCGGCCATCTGGAAGTTCTTCGGCGCCACGCCGATCGATTGGTTTTCTGAGTTTCCATTGTTCTCGATCATCATGATCGTGTCATGGCAGTGGCTGCCGTTCGCCATCCTGATACTGATGACCGCATTGCAGTCGCTGGATCAGGAACAACAGGAAGCGGCACGCCTCGACGGCGCCGGTCCCTGGGCTCTGTTCTTCCATCTCACCTTGCCGCACCTTGCTCGTCCGATCGCGGTGGTGGTGATGATCGAAACCATCTTCCTGCTGTCGATCTTTGCGGAGATCTTCACTACCACGGGCGGTGGCCCGGGTTACGAGACCACCAACCTTGCGTACCTCATCTACAGCCAGGCGTTGCTGCAGTTCGACGTTGGACTGGCCTCAGCCGGTGGCCTGATTGCCGTCGTGCTGGCCAATATTGCCGCCTTCTTCCTGGTGCGGCTGATCGGCAAAAGCCTGACAGAAAAACAATGATTCCCGGAGGTTACAACATGCTCAGCCTGAAACAACGACGTAGCCTGAATACCCTGCTTATGGGGGTGTTGGCATGGGGGGTGGCTTTGGCCATTTTCTTCCCGATTTTCTGGATGCTGCTGACCAGCTTCAAGACAGAAATCGATGCCTTTGCCACACCGCCGCAATTGTTCTTCTCGCCGACCCTCGAGAATTACACGCTGGTTAATGAACGCAGTGACTATCTCCACTTTGCCTGGAATTCGGTGGTGGTGTCTTTCGGATCCACGATCATCGGAATGATGCTCGCCGTACCCGCCGCCTATTCCATGGCCTTTTTTGAGACCAAGCGTACCAAAGGGACACTGCTGTGGATGCTATCCACCAAAATGCTGCCGCCGGTTGGCGTGCTGGTGCCGATTTACCTGATCTTCAAAGACACCGGTTTGCTCGATACCAAAACCGGACTGGTGATCATCTACACGCTGATCAATCTGCCGATCATGATCTGGATGGCCTACACCTACTTCAAAGAGATTCCCAAAGAAGTACTTGAGGCAGCTCGAATGGACGGCTCCACACTGTTCCAGGAGATCTGGCGAGTTCTGCTGCCTATGAGCAAGGGCGGTCTGGCGGCAACGGTGCTTCTGTCACTGATTCTGAGTTGGAACGAGGCGTTCTGGTCGCTCAACCTCACGGCGTCCGAGGCGGCCCCACTGACGGCTCTGATCGCATCTTATTCAAGCCCTGAAGGCTTGTTCTGGGCCAAGTTGTCAGCCGTATCGACCCTGGCCTGCGCCCCCATTCTTATCTTTGGCTGGATCAGCCAGAAACAGCTGGTTCGCGGCTTGTCCTTCGGCGCCGTCAAATAACGGAGATTTCCCATGGCTAACTTAACAATAAAGAACCTCAAGAAATCCTTCGGGGAGACAGAAATTCTCAAAGGCATCAATCTTGAAATTAAAGACAACGAATTTGTGGTGTTTGTCGGACCATCAGGATGTGGCAAGTCGACCCTGCTGCGCTCCATCGCCGGCCTGGAAGAGGTAACCGGCGGCCACATCCTGCTGGATACGAAAGAGATCACCGATTTGGCCCCGGCCAAACGGGATCTGGCAATGGTGTTCCAGAGCTACGCCCTGTATCCCCATATGTCCGTACGCAAAAACATGTCGTTTGCACTGGAACTCGCTAAAGAGAAAAAAGAGGTTATCCATAACAAGGTAGCCGAAGCGGCCCGAATTCTGGAGCTGGACCCGTTGCTGGAACGCAAACCCAAGGAGCTGTCCGGTGGCCAGCGCCAGCGGGTTGCGATTGGTCGTGCAATCGTACGCCAGCCCAAAGTATTCCTGTTCGATGAGCCGCTCTCGAACCTGGACGCTGCGCTGAGGGTACAGATGAGGTTGGAGCTGGCAAGACTTCACCATGACTTGAACGCGACCATGATCTACGTCACCCACGATCAGGTAGAGGCCATGACTCTGGCCGATAAAGTTGTCGTGTTGAATCAGGGCAGAATTGAGCAGGTGGGCACACCACTTGATCTGTACCGTAATCCGGCTAACCGATTTGTCGCAGGTTTCCTCGGGATGCCCAAGATGAGCTTCCTGCCGGGCACCGTAACCGCGCTTGATCAATCAAGCGTTACGGTTGAACTGACCTCCGGTACTTCTGTGACATTGCCCGCAGCCAGCGAACACCTGCGTCAGGGCAGCGCTGTCACCGTTGGCGTTCGGCCGGAAAACATCGATGTGGTCGAACCCAGTGAGAGCTCACTGACCGGCTACATGGACATCGCCGAAAGCTTGGGTAGCGATACCTATTGCTATGTAAAGACCGATGGTCAAGAGACGCTGACTGTCCGCATGCCCGGCAACTTTGCCTGTAACTATGGTGATCGCATCGGTTTACATCTGCATGTGGATGAGTGCCACTTGTTTGACGAGCAGGGCAATGCTGTTCAGAAACCCAGCCGATTGGCAGCGTGACATCTTATGAAACTGAATAACTCAACATTGGACCAACTGAGTCCAGAAGTGTCCGTGCCAGCTTATGAACGGAGTAACCTTAGACAAGGCATCGTTCATATTGGTGTGGGTGGGTTCCACCGTGCCCATGAAGCGGTCTATACCCACCAACTGTTGCAGACAGGTGGCAGCCCGGACTGGTCGATTTGTGGTGTTGGGCTGCGTGAAGGTGATCGAGCCATGCATCAGGTGTTGTCTGAGCAGGACCACCTCTACACCCTGATCGAGCTCGGCGCCGACCGCACCAACACCCTCAGCGTCATTGGCGCCATCACCGGTTTCATGTTCGCGCCTGAGGAGCAGGACGCAGTCATCGAGAAAATGGCGAGTTCCGAGGTGAAGATCGTCTCACTAACGATAACCGAGGGTGGCTACAACGTGGACGACAACACCGGGAGGTTCAATGAAAACCATCCGGACGTTCTTCACGACCTGGAAAACCCGCAGCAACCGCGCACAGTCTTTGGCTATCTGACCGAAGCCCTATGCCGCCGACGCGAGCGTAATCTGCCGCCATTCACCGTCTTGTCGTGTGACAACCTGCCAGAAAACGGCCAGGTGGCCCGCGGTGCCCTGTTGACCTTTGCCCGCCTGAGGGATGCCGAGCTTGCGGATTGGATCGGTGACAAGGTGAGTTTCCCCAGCAGCATGGTTGACCGCATTACACCGGGAACCAATGACAAACATCGCCAGTGGTTGAAAGAGAACTATGACCTGGAAGATGGCTGGCCAGTTATCTGCGAGCCTTTTTATCAGTGGGTGCTCGAGGATGATTTCTGCAACGGTCGTCCGGATTGGGAAGCGGTGGGAGTCCAATTCACAGACGACGTCGCCCCTTACGAACGCATGAAAATCCGCCTGTTGAATGCCAGTCATTCCGCCATGGCCTACCTCGGATATCTTTCCGGTTATCGATATACCCACGAGGTCATGGCGGATGAACGGTTCAGCCGTTTTATTCGCAGCTTCATGGATGAAGACGTGACACCGATACTGGGAGAAATTTCCGGCATCGATGTGCCCGCGTACAAGCAGACCCTGATCGAACGCTTCTCCAACCCTCAAATGGGCGATGAGTTGGCCCGGCTGTGTATGGACGGCTCCAGCAAGATACCGAAGTTCCTGGTGCCGACAGTGCAGACACTGGTGAACGAAGGACGACCGTTGTCTCGTGTTGCCATGATCGTTGCCAGCTGGGCGCTCTACCTCCGTGGCAAAGATGAGCAGGGACAACCGCACGAGATCAATGATCCCATGGCCCCCCGGCTGCAGGCGGCCGTTGAAGACAGAGCCAATCTGACCCCGGAATTTCTTGGGATGACAGACCTTTTCGGGACCACGCTCGCCAACTCCAGCGACTTTGAAGAGGCCTTTGATAGGGCACTCGACAAGCTGGAAACAAAAGGGGTTTTTGCAGCCCTCGGCGAGACCTGGCCTGACGAACATTAGGGAGCACAGATATGAATGCACTGGGCAAATCCGAGTCCTGGAGCAAGCTGGAACAACTTGCCAATGAGACTCGGAACGACCGGATCGCGGATTATTTCAAAGCGGATCCGGATCGTTTCGATAAGATGAGCCTCCGGTTAGGCGAGCTGTTTCTGGACTATTCCAAGAACAAGGTATCGCCGCAGGTGATGGGTGCGCTGTTAGAGATGGCCAAACAGTCGCCGTTGGAGTCGCGCCGGGAACAGATGTTTTCCGGGGAAACCATAAACGTCACCGAACAGCGTCCGGTTCTGCATACCGCCTTGCGCAACCTGGGTGAGGCACCGGTTGTCGTGAATGGCCAGGACGTCATGCCAGAGGTTCGGGCCAGCCTGGAAAAACTCCGGGTGTTTACCGAGCAGGTCAGGAACGGACAATGGCTGGGCTACACCGGCAAGCGCATTCGCGACGTTGTAAATATCGGCATCGGCGGCTCAGACCTTGGACCCAGCATGGTGTGTCGCGCCTTGCTTGATTACCAGCATCCGGAAATGAACCTCCACTTCATTTCAAACGTAGACGGTCGGCACCTCAAGAAGGTGCTGAAAGGGCTGGACCCGGAAACCACGCTATTTGTTGTCTCTACCAAGACTTTCTCCACCCAGGAAACCCTCTTGAATGCCAACAGCGCCAAGCGCTGGTTCCAGGCGCAGACGCAAAGCACCACAGCCGAGATGGGCCAGCACTTTGTCGCGGTGTCCACCAACATCAAAGCAGCAACGGAATTTGGCATCCGCGAGGACAGCATCTTCGAGTTCTGGGATTGGGTGGGTGGCCGCTACTCGCTCTGGTCCAGCATTGGCTTGCCCATTGCCTTGAGCATCGGGTTCGATGCATTTATCGAACTGCTTGAGGGCGCTTCCATAATGGACCAGCACTTCCGGGAGGCCCCAATTGAGGCCAATATGCCGGTCGTGCTGGCTCTTATCGGCATCTGGAACATCAATTTCCTGAGCGCGGAAACCCAGGCGATTATTCCTTACGATCAGGCTCTGCACCAGTTACCAGCGTTTCTCCAGCAACTGGATATGGAGAGCAACGGTAAGTCAGTGGACATCGACGGCAACCCGGTCAGCCATGCCACCGGTCCCATCGTGTGGGGGCAAACCGGTTCCAACGGCCAGCATGCGTTCTTTCAGTTACTTCACCAGGGCTCACGTTTCGTGCCTATCGACTTTATTGCGACGCTGAAACCTGAGGATGACACCAAAGACCACCATTTTGCCTTGCTGACTAACATGCTGGCTCAGGCCAATGCCTTTATGAATGGCGACCGTCAGAACGACCAATACGCCAGTTGCCCTGGCAATCGCCCCAGCAACGTGCTGTTGCTGGACGAACTGAGCCCCAGAAATCTGGGCGCCTTGATTGCTCTCTATGAACACAAGGTTTTCGTGCAGGGGGCTATCTGGAACATCAACTCCTTCGACCAGTGGGGCGTGCAGTTGGGAAAGCGGTTGGCCAACGATATCAGCCGTGATATTGAACAGCAGAGCGACAAGTACGATCCATCAACCCAGGGGTTGATGGAGATCGTCAAACAGCACCTGCACACGGGCACAGCAAATTTGGACCCAGCGGTGGAAGAGGGGATCAGTCGATGATCAAAGTTATTTCATTCGGTGAAGCCCTGGTGGACATGCTCTCAAGCAGGGTGAGTGAAGACCAGTCTGAAAACTCTGATTCGGTAAACGAGCGCTTCACAAAGTTTCCAGGTGGTGCACCTGCCAACGTAGCCGCTGCGATAGGTAAGCTCGGCGGAGACAGCTATTTCGCCGGCAAAGTGGGCGCTGACATGTTCGGTGATTTTCTCGTTAAGTCGCTCGAATCCATGCATGTGCGGACAGATTATCTGCTGCAAACCAGCGAAGCGAAAACTGCCTTGGCCTTTGTGTCATTGGATAAGACCGGAGAGCGAAGTTTTGAGTTCTACCGGGGACCATCCGCGGACCTGTTATTCGCCCCACATGAATTCCAGCCAGAATGGTTCGACGACCAAGGCATTTTCCATTTCTGCTCCAACACGCTGACTGAACCGGGCATTCTGGCAGCAACCCAGGCGGGACTGGAAAAAGCGAGATCAGCCGGATGGCTGGTGAGTTTTGATATGAACCTCAGAAATAACCTCTGGCCCAAAGGCACAGATCCATTTGCTCCGGTGTGGGCCTGTGTGGAGCAAGCCGATCTTGTGAAGCTATCCGCAGAAGAGCTGGCCTTCCTGTGTAGACACCAGAGCGAAACCGAGGTGTTGAAGCAAATCTTGAACGCGGGCGCTTCTTTGGTGTTGGTCACGGATGGCGAAAAACCATTGCGTTACTTCACCCCTTCTCATTACGGCTCCATCGAGCCAAAAAACGTGCAGATGGTTGATAGCACAGCCGCCGGCGATGCGTTTGTTGGTGGGCTGCTCTATCGGCTGTCGGACCTGGATATAACCGCTGCCAGTCTTAAGGCGTTGGGCGAAGACCCCGAGCAACTTGAAGACATGCTGACCTTTGCCAGTGCCTGTGGTGCGCATGCGGTGACTCATGCAGGAGCCTTCACCTCTTTGCCTGGCCTCGAGGAAGTTTCGGCTTACCTATCCGGATAGGGGCATGCCCGACGCAGCTCTCGGCAGTTCTATCGATCTGCGCGACCTGTTGTCCTGAATCCGAACCATTCCGAGAAATATTCATTACAGGACCGTTGACCAAAGGCACCAAAGCCGGGTCGGGGCCGGCTGCGTTCGCCCCGAATAAAACCAAGATCAAACTCAAACTCAAACCCAACAAAAAAACAAAGATATACAACGACCATGAAAACAATCATCAAACTTCCTTTTCTCAGCCGGAATCAATTTGCTGCCGCTATTGCGGGCACAATGATCTCAACCACCTCATTTGCAATCGATTTCCACGGTTACTTCCGTTCGGGTATTGGCGCCACAGTAGGTGGCGGTGACCAGGCATGCTTTTCCGCTCCAGGCGTATCCAAGTACCGGCTGGGCAACGAGTGCGAAACGTATGCGGAAATCCAATTGGGCTCCGAAGTGTTCAAGGAGGGAGACACAAGCTTTTATGTGGACTCGATGATCGCGTACATAACACCTCAGGAAAACGACTTCGAAACGGTGAACGACGAGGATGCAACGATTGCGGTGCGCCAATTCAACGTAAGAGGCACTAACGTCATCAAGTCACTTCCTGGGTCAACACTGTGGATCGGCAAACGCTTTTACCAGCGACACGATGTTCACATCAACGATTTCTTCTACTGGGATGTATCCGGGCCCGGCGCCGGGCTTGAGGACATCGATGTAGGTACCGGCCTCCTGCATGTCGCCTGGACCCGTTCTGCCAACGACGAAACCGGTAACGGTGCCGATTTACCGAATGAGGACCCGGTCACCAACGACATCGTTGATGTGCGTTGGACCGGTCTTCCGATCAACCCCGGCGGCACGCTGGAATTGGGCATCGACTATGGCAGCGCCAATCTGAACGACGAGCAGGAGGACGCCGGCGTTGATGACCAGGACGGCTACATGTTTACCGCCGAACATCACCAGACCAACTTTTTTGGCGGTTACAACAAGCTGACCCTGCAATACGCCAAGGACTCTCTGGTCGCCAGCGGCGGCCGGAGCAACAGCAGCGCCATAAATCAAGGCTCCATGGTCCGCGTCATTGACCACGGTTTGATCCCTCTGGGTAGCAATATGGATCTGTTCTATGTGGGTATTTATGAGGACACCAGTCTCGATAATAATCAGGGTAGTCAGTGGACCTCATTTGGGGTACGTCCCACCTATTACTGGAGCTCGTTGATGAGTACGGCGGTCGAACTGGGTGTTGACCGGGTTTCCCCGGAACTATCCGGAGCGGAGGATTCAGATCTGCAGAAAGTAACCATTGCCCAACAATGGTCACCTGGCGATACCTTTTTCGCACGGCCACAGTTGCGACTATTCGCCACCTACGCAAACTGGAGCGACAATTACAACGCAGCCAGCGAGTCAATCGGGCCGGATGACAGCAATGGGCTAACCTTTGGCGCCCAAGCGGAAGTCTGGTGGTAGGTACAAACTAGCGCAACACCAATGTTAGCGAACGCGGGCCAGCTCCTGCTGGCCCGCATTATCCAGTCATCAATGCATCATCCAAACGGGTATCCTGGCGTGACACGCCCACCAGACCGCGGCAAACAGGATAACGGACTCCATTGCCCCGGTGACTGTTTGATGGGATAACAAATAATGGGACAGCTGAATGATCGCAAACACGTAGACGAGATCGAAAAACAGCTCCATGTTGGTCACATTCGGCGTTTCTCTACCTTCAAGTTGTCTGAGTGCCGTGGTCGGCATAATTCGATGAAGGAAGGTGTCGGTCACGTTATGTCATCATCGCGAGAAAACTATAACGTGACCGATTCCTTGGAGGCAGCGCGGGTGAAGTGCTCCACCGGGCGGCAAGGTCCTCTGCCAGGAGTTCGCCCAGGTTCTTGGCGCCGCCGGCGATGAGCACTACCCTGCCTTCAATGCTGTTTCGAGACATTGTCTTTATGCCTTGCTGTGTGTTTTTCGATTGGCGGAAGCTTCCCGCCAGGTTCACAATCAGGTTAGGCTGTAGGCTATCCTGAATAAATAATGCATTTAGAACAGCAGTGTTCGAAAAACACGACCAATCGGATGGTATGGACAGGATTCGGCAAGTCACGATGGGTTGCAATATGGTGGCGGAGGGCGTGGACTGCGTGATCAGGGTCGGATACCTCCCAGACTCCGAGCTGGTATGCAAGAAATTGGGTGAAATCGAAGTCATAAACTGTAACAGTCCGATTTATCTAATGACTGCCGTTCCCGAACCAAAAGCGTAGTGGGGCGCATCTCATGCAGCGTGCAGTATCAGTTGCCATACATTACGGAGTTGTCGCGGTGTTGCTGGGGTCCTTTGGAGCTACCAGCCACGCGGCTTCACCAACATCGACGGTAAAAATCTGTTATGAGTCGTGGCCCCCCTACATCTTTAGGGATGACGAAGGAGAGATGCGCGGCATCGCCGTGGAACTGATGAATACAGCACTTAGTGATCTGGAGTTGGACGCCACTTACGAGGAACTACCGTTCAAACGCTGCGTATCCGAGGTCCAGTCAGGCGCATCGGACGTTGCCATGCCAGTTACGGAAGGGCGGAGCTATCTTCTGCACTCACGGACGGTGTTCGCTCACTGGACTTTGGCTGCGATCGTATCAGAGAGTCTATCCATTGAAGAGCCGGTAACTCTGGAGAAGCTGAACGACCTTAGCGTGCTTATTATCAGCGGCTATGTATACCCGGAAAATATTACACGCTGGGCGGAAAACCACCCGGATATTACAGACATAACCTATTCCGCTGATGGCGAAGGGATGGTGCCTTTCCGTATGCTTGAATTCGGGCGGGCCGACGTGTTCATTGAGGACAACGTTTGGAGCGCCAACCTGATCCAAAATAACGATCTGTCGCTTCGCGTTCTGGAACCCGCACTGGGTTCCGCTGTCAGTGTTGCCGGTTATCGCAAAGAACTTACAGGTCTGCGCGATGACATTGACCGTATACTGGAGACACGGGGACAGTCGTTCAGGGACGAGCTGTTTACGAAATACACCGGTTATGCCGAGTCGTTTTTCTCCGGTCTGTAAACTCAAGCTTTCCGGTAAAGCAAACCTAACAACATGGTGATGGGAGAGACCAATGGTTAACCTGAGGATAAACGGACAAGAGCACGAGTTGGACGTCCCGGACAATATGCCCCTGCTGTGGGCTCTTCGGGACGTTGTGGGAATGAAAGGCACCAAGTTTGGATGCGGTATCGCCCAGTGCGGTGCCTGCACCGTTCATCTTGATGGGGTAGCGACCCGGTCCTGTGTAATGCCCGTTTCTGCCGCCAAAGGCGAAATCACAACGATCGAGGCCATGTCTGATGACGCGGTTGGCCAAAAAGTCCAGCAGGCTTGGCTGGACCTAGGTGTGGCCCAGTGTGGCTACTGCCAGGGAGGCCAGATCATGAATGCCACAGCTCTGCTGAAGAAAACACCGCAACCGGAAACTCAGGAAATCGTCGACGCCATGGCGGGTAACCTTTGCCGGTGTGGAACCTACAACCGTATCCTGGCGGCTATTGAACGGGCCGCGGGCAAGGAGGCCAGCTCATGAGTCAATCAGACGATACACTGCTGCTTGCCAATGTCAGCCGCCGCGGCCTGTTAAAGGGATTGGTTGGGGGGTCAGCGCTCCTGCTGGCCGCCCGATGGGATATGGGGTTTGCCAATGAACAGGCGCAGTTCGGTGCCGGTGCCATGCCGGGCGGTTGGGTCGACAACCCGAATGTATTCATACACATCAACGCGGACGGTCTGGTTACGATTATCAACAACCGTGCTGAAATGGGGCAGGGGATTCGCACCAGCCTGGTCATGGTAGCCGCCGACGAGCTGGGCGCTGACTGGCATCAGGTTCGAGCGGAACAGGCAGACGGCGATCAGGATAAATTCGGCAACCAGAATACCGATGGCTCTCGCAGTATGCGTCACTGGTACGCCCCCATGCGCCGTGCGGCCGCTGCTGCCAGGCTGATGCTCGAGCAGGCCGCGGCCAATCAATGGGGTGTATCGGTCGACGAAGTAAGAGCAGATATTCATAAGGTTGTTCATCCTTCCACTGGACGGGAACTCGGCTTTGGCCAGCTTGCAGAAGCCGCACGGGAGCTGGACGTTCCTGGCCGCGACGGGCTGGTTCTTAAATCCGATCGCGAACTGCGCTTCATTGGGAAGGAATCCGGCCTGATTAATGGCGAGCTGAAATCCACGCATCCCAAAGCCATTGATGGTGAAGACATCGTCACCGGCAAGGCGATTTTCGGCGCCGATGTGGATCTGGAAAACACTCTCTATGCGGTGGTGGCCAGACCACCGGTCTACGGCGCAACGGTGAAAAGCGTCGATGACAGCGAAGCCCTGAAGGTAACAGGTGTAAAGAAGATCGTACGCATCAATGGCACCGGCCAGCCTGCCGCATTTAACCCACTCGGTGGTGTTGCGGTGGTAGCCACCAATACCTGGGCCGCGATGGAGGGCCGCAGAGCCCTGAAGATTGAGTGGGACAACGCTTCGGCCGGAGACAACGCTGATTACACCTCAGATGTTTACCGGGAATCGCTGGAAAAAGCAGCACAATCACCCGGCAAGGTTATACGCCAGTCCGGTGATGTTGAGGCTGCTTTGAAAGAGGCCGATAAGCGGGTGTCAGCCACCTATTACATGCCCCATATGGCGCAGGCTCCGATGGAGCCACCCGTCGCCGTGGTTCGAGTGACCGCGGGCAAGGCCGAGGCCTGGGCGCCAGTGCAGCACCCCAGGGCGACGCGAGAAGGCATAGCCGCGCTTCTGGAGATAGACCTGGAAAACGTGACCGTACACCAAACCCTGCTGGGTGGCGGTTTTGGCCGTAAATCAAAACCCGACTTCGTGATTGAAGCCGCTCAAGTGGCGAAAGCATTTGAAGGACAGCCCATCAAGTTGCAGTGGTCCCGTGAGGACGACATTCAGCATGCCTACTTCCATGCGGTTTCTGTAGATCACCTGGAAGCGGGCCTCGATGCCGATGGCAGAGCGACCAGTTGGCGCCACCGTACCCTGTCTCCCAGCATTGCATCGCTGTTTGCCCCGGACCCAAAACACAAGGGGAGCTTTGAGCTGGGCATGGGTTTCAACACCATGCCGTTCAGCATTCCCGCTATCCGGTTGGAGAACCCGCCGGCTCCGGCTCATGTCCGTATTGGGTGGTTCCGCTCGGTGTACAACCTCCCGCATGCGTGGGCCATCCAGAGCTTTGCCCACGAAATGTCAGTAGCGGCCGGCAAGGATCATCGCGATTACGTGCTGGACCTGCTGGGGCCCGGGCGTGAGGTTCACAATCTGACGGTGGGCGACGGTTGGAATTACGGTGAAGATCCTGAGATGTATCCGATTGATGTGGGCCGCATGCGCCGGGTCATTGAGCGTGCCACCGAAGAGGCGGGCTGGGGAAAGGAAAGAGCCAAGGGGCGTGGCCTGGGGCTGGCCTTCCACCACAGTTTTGTTTCCTACACCGCCGTCGTTTTTGACGTGGAAGTGGATGATAGCGGACAAGTGACCGTTTATCGCGCAGATATTGCCTTTGATTGCGGGCCGCAGGCCAACCCGGAGCGAATCCGATCTCAGATGGAGGGCTCCTGCGTGATGGGCATCGGCATTGCCCTGCAAAATGAGGTGACCTTCCAGGATGGTGTCGCCCAGCAGAGTAACTTCGACAGATACCTGCTGCCGCGAATGCCAAACGCACCGAAAGTAGTCCGGGTGCACCTGATTGATAACCCCGATGACGCCATGGGCGGTGTGGGAGAGCCGGGATTGCCACCGGTTGCGCCGGCACTGTGCAACGCCATCTACGCGGCCACTGGAAAACGCATTCGGCGCCTTCCTGTTGGTGATCAGTTGAGTGCATGACCATGCAAAGTCTGGATGCTCGGGTAGTGGAGCAGGCAATCGAATGGTTGGGGAATGGCCGGACGATCTGGTTGTGCACGGTGTTGTCCACCTTCGGATCATCGCCCAGGGAACCGGGCTCACTGATGGTTGCCACCTCTGACGGACATCATGTTGGCTCGCTCTCGGGTGGTTGTGTCGAGGAAGACTTCCTCGAACGCGTTGCGGCAGGAGAGTATGAGCAACCAGCCGTGATTGTCCGCTACGGCGATCCCGGGAAAAGTCCGGAGAGCCCCCGTATTCGCTTGCCGTGCGGGGGCATTCTTGACGTGTTGGTGGAACGAATGGCCGCCACCCAAAAGATCCGGGATCACCTTGAGCGGATCCAGCAGGCCCTCTCCGGCCAACGTGACATCGCACGACATATCAGATTGGCGGATGCCGAGTGTTGGCTGTCGGATGCAGAGCCAACGGGGCCACGGGTTCTGCAAAATGAAACCGAAGAGACGGTGGCGGTTCGTATCGGCCCCGTTGCCAAGCTGATTCTGGCCGGTTATTCAACGGTGTCAGAGGTTTGCGCACAATTCGCCCTGAGCCTTGGTTATGAAGTAGTGCTGTGTGACCCACGGGAGGAGGTCACCAATGGCATGAGCCTGCCGCCGGGTGTTGAGTTCCTGCCCCAACTGCCATCGCTGTATATCGCTTCGCCGGGTGCTTGCACACCCTCCACAGCGGTAGTCGCCGCTACCCACGATCCCCGCATTGATGATCTGGCCATGATGGCCGCTGTCAAAACCTCGGCAAGCTACATCGGTGTGATGGGGTCTGTTCGTACTTCCCAGGCCCGATCCGAACGCCTTCGTAGGACTGGTGGCCTATCAAAGGAAGACGTTGAGCGGATCCAGATGCCCATCGGACTCAACCTCGGCAGTAAAACCCCTTCTGAAATTGCGCTGGCCATCGTTGCGGACATGGTGCGTGTCAGGAGAGGGCGTCCACGTGTTGAACTGTGAACGCCCTCTCTCACAACTTGGTTAACGAAAGGTCAGTGGCTCGTTGCTCATCGACTATCGGATTACTCGTAAGCACCTGCAGAGTAGGTCAGCTCGTAACTGTGGCTGTAGATCTCGAGAATGTTTCCGAACGGATCTTCCATGTAAACCATGCGGTATGGTTTTTCACCGGGGAAGTACTCACGAACCGGCATACGCTGTTTACCGCCTGCAGCAACGATTTTCTCGGCAAGGCCTTCCACGTCCGGGTCCTGGACACAAAAGTGAAACACGCCGGTTTTCCAGTACTCGAAGTTGTCTTCCGGTTTTTCTGCGTTGTTGAACTCAAAGATTTCTACACCAATCCGGTCGCCGGTGGAAAGGTGAGCAATCCGGAAAGAGCTCCAGCCTGCACCAAAAACGTCGGTACACATGACCCCAATGGGGCTGTCATCTTCCTCGATAGTGGTTTGCGGCATGATCAGGTACCAGCCCAGTACTTCTGTATAGAACTTCACAGCGGCATCAAGGTCGGTCACCGAAATCCCGATATGGGAAAAACTGCGTGGGTAAGTCGTGCTCATGTTTCTTCTCCTCTGGAAAATGTAGAACCAGAGTAAGCGGCGATTGCTATAATATAAACAGGTGACTGCTTATCAATTTAATAAGAGTTTCTTATGCTTAATCCCCAATGGTTACGCTCGTTCGTGGTACTCGCCGACCTCGGCAGTTTTACCCGGACAGCCGACCAGCTCGGCCTGACCCAGGCAGCCGTCAGTCAGCATGTTAGGCACCTTGAAGAACAGTTGGGGACCCTGGTGATACGGCAACCTCGACGGATGGAGTTGACACCAGCCGGCCACGCTCTCCTTGCGTATTGCGATGAAATCGAACAAGCCGATATGCGATTACGTCTGCGAATGTCGGAAGGCGATAAAGCAAAAGGAGAGTTCAGCCTTATAACGCCGGGGAGTTGCGGCCTGCTGCTATACCCTTTTTTGCTGGATCTGCAGGAGCAGCACCCTGACTTGGTGGTCCGTCATCGGTTCGCACCGGATACGGAAATACTGGATGCGGTCTTGGGCAAACGCTATGAGATTGGCTTGGTTACGGCAAAGCCTGATGATCCCCACTTGACGTCCTCCCACTTCGCCGAAGAGCCACTGGAACTGATTGTGCCGGCAGGGCAATCGGTATCGAGCTGGGCGGATCTGGAGCGATTGGGATTTATTGACCACCCTGATGGCCGGGCCATGGCAACGCGCCTGTTGAGCCGCTGCTTTCCGGGGGAGCCTGGAATCCGCAATATTCCGGTGCGCGGTTTTGTCAATCAGGTAGGATTAATCCTCGAACCCGTTGCCAGGGGCATGGGCTTTACCGTACTACCGCAATACGCGAGACAGGCTTTTGGCCGACACGGAGAAATCACAGTAATCAAGCTTGAAAGGGACGTGGTAGATTCGCTCTGGATGATCTCCCGGGCGGAATGGCCCCTGTCTTCACGCGCTCGCTATGCCATGGAGTATCTGAAGCAACAATTAAAAGACCGGTGAAAAAGAACACGCGTTCGTCCGATGACCCTTCAGTTTGCTTCCAAATGATGCATGATCTGGAGTGCAACGTCTTTGGCGGGTTTCTCCGAGTTATCAATTTCCAACGTATTCCTATGATGAATAGGGAAGAACCGCCACTGCGACAGCAGCTCCGAAAGGTGTTGCTCGCATGAGATTTTGTGGGACTTTTGGCGCTCTACGCTGCTGGAACGGCTGATTAGCACGTCATGCCTTGGCGAAAGATGGACCGGGAACACCTGAATATTTTCAGATTCGAAGAAATCGAGATACCGTTTTATTTCTTCCCTGTCCTCCTCTGCGCATGTCATGAAGGTCATCGCAATCCGTTGCACCCCTAATTCATTCGCCTTGGATAGGGTTTGGCGTCGGATCGAGTTAGTGAAGTCGTGGAAGTCCTTCTCCCCGAACTCATCATAGATGGACAGGCTGAGATCCACCGCCAGGTGGTTGTGAAAGAGCTTGAAGCCATGTTCTTTCTCAAGCGCTTTGGCGACCGTCAGTTTCCCTGCAGCCGGCGGGCCGTGAAGCCAGACAAGTTTCATTGCGATGAGGCTCCTTAATCAGGCCATCGGGCAGTTGAGGCAAAATCAACAAACCGATCAACTTCGTCCTGATTCTCGCTAACTCCCCACTCAAAACCAATCGACCGTTTTGCTGAGAGCTCTGTAAGTGGACGTTTGACGATATTGGGCGAATCGTAGTGTTCTGGAACGATCGCAATTCCAACACCCTGTTCCACCAGGGACAGTGCACGGTCATCCTGATTGGTGACGTACGCGACGTTCAGGCGCGTGCCGGTTGACTTCAACAGGTGTTGCAGCATTTGTCGATACTCACAATGTGACCGCGAGACAAATGGTTCGTTCTCCAGGTCCGCAAGCGTGAGTAACGGGGACTTGCTGAGATGATGGTGAGTGGCCATTGCGATGCTGTAGGACTCTGAAAAAAGCGGTTTCGAGTGAGTAAAACGACGACCGTTGCCAGGACGATCCGTGAGCAGAGTCAATGCCATATCGATTCGGCCGCTTTCAGCCAGTTTCTCCATTTCTTCCTTGCTCGCGTCAAACACCTGCAATCTTAATCTGCGATTTTCTCGCCGGTAAGGCTCGATCAAGCGGGCAACGTGCGAAATGGATAAAGTGTTTATCACACCTAGCCTGATCATGCGTTGTTGATCGTGGTGTTTCAGCTCGTCACGAGCCTTGTTGCATTCCTCGACAATTCGAGTCGCGCGCTCCAATAGGGTCCTTCCCGCTGGCGTCAATACAACGTTGCGCTTGTTTCGGGTGAATAGCTTGACCCCAAGCTCATCTTCCAACTTCGCAATGGATGCCGATAGAGCCGGTTGTGAAACAAAGGCTCTTCGAGCCCCGCGAGTGAAACTCTCTGATTCTGCGGCCGCCAGAAACAGTCGTAATTGCTGCAACTCCATAACATAACCATTGATTGTGATTAGGATTCATATAATCGATTTCAATTATGTTATTTGATGGGATACGCTTTTACCAGCATCGTAACGGGATAAGGGGAAGGAACATGGGCACGACCGACAAACCGATCGCGCTGGTGGTTGGAGCTGGCGACCATTTAGGGGCGGCGATCGCACGCCGATTCGCCAGGGAAGGATTCCATCTCGTGGTGACCCGTCGCCGGGGAGACCTGGAAAAGCTCTGTGTGGAAATCAGTGACCTAGGGTCCACGGCAACTGCCATTCATTCCGACGCCCGCGACGAGACGCAAGTAACTGAACTGATCAATCGAGTGGAGTCAGAGTTGGGCCCTATACGGGTGGCGATTTTCAACGTGGGTGGAAACGTCCGATTCGATCTCTGCGAAACAACCACTCGGGTGTACCAGAAGGTTTGGGAAATGTGTGCGCTGGCTGGCTTTCTGGTGGGCCGTGAGGTGGCGGCAAAGATGCTGACCCGCAACGAAGGAACCATCCTGTTCACCGGTGCATCGGCAAGCCTGAGAGGCGGGGCCGGCTTTTCAGCCTTCGCGGGTGGCAAGCACGCGTTACGGGCCCTGGCTCAAAGCATGGCGAGGGAGCTTGGACCTAAAGGAATCCACATAGGTCACGTTATTGTTGATGGACTGATACGAAATGAGGCGACCGCTGAATTTCTGCCTGATCTTTATGCCAGTAAGGGGGAGGGTGGCATCATCGAGCCCGATGATCTCGCCGACATTTACTGGCATCTCCATACACAGCCCCGGTCAGCCTGGACATTCGAGCAGGATGCGCGGCCATTTTCTGAGTCCTGGTAGATCCTTTCCAACAAGAGGTAATCACGATGAGTACGAACATCGATTTTTATTACGATTTCATAAGCCCCGCGTCCTATTTCGCATGGATGCGATTGAAGGAACTCACTGAGGGAACCGGCGCCCGTATCAATTACAAGCCGATTCTTCTCGGGGGCATTCTCAAGGCCACTGGCAATACCTCTCCGGTAACCGTTCCAGCCAAATGGGAATGGATCAAATCCGATTTTCAACGCCATGCCGATCACTACGGCATTCCGTTCCAGTTAAATCCGCACTTTATTTTCAGCACGGTCAATGCAATGAGAGGGGCGCTCTGGGCGCTATCTAACGGTCGGATCGAATCCTACAACCAGGCGATGTTCTCAGCCGCATGGGCCCAGGGTGAGGACCTTTCATCCCCGGATGCATTGAGGGAGATCTTAACCAACGCTGGCTTTGATTCGGAACAGGCAGCGAACGCAATGGCGCAACCCGAGATAAAAACTGAGCTGATCGAGGCGACGGATGACGCCGCCAAGAGGGGCGTGTTCGGAGCTCCCACCTTCTTCGTCAACGATGAAATGTTCTTCGGCCAGGACCGTATGGACTGGGTCAAGCGGGCGCTTGGCTAACCTGAGCTGTCTTCCGCGCCAACACCAATGTCACTTTCGTCACTCCTGAGGTATCTATGAACGACCCCATTCAACGCTGCAAGGTTTTAACCGCAGGGGTGCTCAACCTGATATTGGTAATGGGTATCGCCCGTTTTGCGTACACACCTTTGCTGCCGGCCATGCAGGAACAGACCGATTTGGGAGCGGCGGAAGGAGGTTGGCTTGCAGCGATTAACTATCTCGGGTACCTCGTGGGTGCGGTGGTTGCTTCTGTGATCAGTGACCTGGAACTAAAAGACCGCCTCTATCGCATCGGGTTGGTGGCTGCGGTCGTGACGACAGCCGGTATGGGACTGACTGAGAACCTGTGGCTCTGGGCAATCTTACGTTTTTTTGCGGGTCTGAGCTGTGCCGCTGGAATGTTGATTGGCTCAGGATTGGTCCTGAACTGGTTGATGCGAAACAATCACCGCGGTGAGCTCGGCATTCAGTTCAGCGGCGTTGGTTTGGGAATGGCGTTGTGTGCCGTTGCCGTCGAGGTAATGAATACCGTGTTTGACTGGCGCGAGCAATGGTTCGTGTTGACCGCCATAGGCGCTTTGATTCTTATCCCGGCCTGGGTATGGTTGCCAAGGCCAGAGTCGATACCCAGTGGTGTGAATCGCAAAACCATGGAGGACTCCCCGCCAGGTGCCATCTTCATGAGGCTTGTGACGGCAGCTTACTTTTGCGCCGGCGTTGGTTATGTTGTCAGCGCAACTTTTATCGTTGCAATTGTTGATGAGCTTCCAGGACTGGAAGGCAAGGGTGTCTGGGCTTTTCTTGTCATGGGGCTGGCAGCTGCGCCAAGCGCTATCCTTTGGGATCTGGTCGCGCGTCGGTTTGGGAATATGAACGCGTTGATCGCTGCAAGCCTGCTTCAGGCTGTGGGTATTCTATTACCGGTCATCGAACCGAGCCTAATGTTGACGATGCTGGGCGCCATCCTTTTTGGGGGAACCTTTGTGGGCATTGTCTGCCTTGTCCTGACGATGGCCGGGCGCTTCTATCCCTCCCGGCCGGCGAAATTCATGGGTAAAATGACAATCTCTTTCGGAATTGCGCAGATCGTTGCACCGGCGTTTACCGGTATTCTGCGTGAGCACAACGGGGACTACGCCGTGGGACTGTATACGGCATCTGCGACGATGTTGGTCGGCAGCGTTCTGTTGCTCATGGCAAAAAGTCGGGAGGTTGGTGAAACGCCAACCCCCGAGGCTGTCAATCGATGAAAGGCGAATTGTTATTTGTGTGGTGTTGTTCATTGGCATAATGCAGCCAGGCATTGAATCCCACTAGCGCCATTACGATGAGTGTTCATACCGGTGGCTTGGTTTGTAGAGGCAGTACCGACTGCTGGGACACCGGGCTGGAGGTGAACGTAAACCGCAACAACCATAATAATTCCGGTTAAGGCTGTTGAACCGAAAAACAAACGGTCCGCTAGTGATGTCGCTGATACCCGATGCTGCTATGTCTGCCCAATGACCCGACGGCCAGTTTATTCGGATGAAATGTTGGTGATTTAGTCGTAGATGACGACGCAGCGCACTTCGATACTTTGGCGATCCGGCGCACCGTAAGGTGTGGCTGGATCTTCGAACGCGCTATGGAAGCTGAAAGTGGACGGCGATCGCGGATCACTCGCATCCGCCTGCTTGCCGTCAGATCTCGCCAGTGGCCCCGCCGAATCCCATTGTTTAATCAGTAGCGCTTCGTCCCCCGTCATTTCCGGGAAGTAGTACCAGTGATGGCGCTCGGCGTGTTTTGCAAAATAGTTTTCCCCGAGACGGTCCTGATAGTGAATTTCAAATACGACCAGGTCTTCCGGGTTGACTGTCTGGCTATCGCATAGTGCCAGGGGATGTGTGGCCACCGGCTCGCTGGATATATTTCGCCACAGGTTGATAATCGCAAAACGGCCACCTTCTGCGAGCGCACGCTCGACCGTGTCATTGGAGATCAATGACTCTTTGTCGCCAAGAACACTGCGCAGAGTGTCATTGCTGCCGGGAGGGTTCGTCAGGTCGCGCAAGCGCTGGGGGGCACTGGTGAGCGTATAATCGCCATGCACCAGATGCAAAGGCTCCTGCACTTGCTGTCCGCCTGATATCTGTTTTCCGCTTTGTTTTCCGAGCACCGAGCGGACATTGTGGTCGAAGGCAAATGCACGGCCACCGGTCGCTTCCTCTATGATTTTCGCGCATTCCGGGTAGTAGCATTGAACGATCTGTTGCTGATCCAGAAAATCCAGACCAGGTTGTGCGAGCGGCCGGGTCAGCAACTCGAATCCGTTGGCGGCAAGGCTAAGACGCTGATTGCCTGAAAAAACGCGACCGTTGTGAACCTTCTTTTCCTGCTTGTCGTGCACCACTCCCTGCATTTCGCTGTCGTTTCCGCCCGTATCCCTGCGTATCAACACCTTGCCATTTCGGTAGAGTGATGACTCGGTGGATTTATCCAGATAATTAAAAAAGCCCAGGCTGTGGTCGCGGTTATGCGTATTCGCTTTCGGTGTGCTCATCGATGGTGCCTCTCTCAATTAAATAACGAGTGTCTGCGGAAACATCTTGCACGGGACAAAGCCAGAACTGAAACTCTGAAATCATATTCCTGCTATTCATATACGTGATAATGACATCGTAGACTGAAAGCTGGATATTGGGCCTCCCTTTCGGGAAGCCATTCAGAGATCAGGCGGTAGCCGTTTCGTGGTTATCCAGAGTGGCGGAAATGCGGGTCAAAAACAGCGCGCTGAGAACAATCACACCGCCAATCCAGGGTGTGTTCATTAGCCCCATGTCGGCTACTACATGGCCGCCGAGCCAAGCGCCGACGGCAATACCAATGTTGAAGGCCGCGATGTTCAGGCCGGAAGCAACATCTACGGAATGCGGAGTGTAACGCTCAGCCAGTTGGACCACATACACCTGCAAGCCCGGTACATTGCCGAAGGCAAAAGCACCCCAAACCAGCAGGGTGATAACGGCTGTAACCGGATTGTAAGCGCTGAAGGTCAGTACGAACAGGATGGCCGCCAGGCCGCCAAAAACGATGTACAGCGCTGTGGTTGGCCCGAAACGATCGGCCAGCTTACCGCCCCAGATATTGCCAGCGGCCACAGACACGCCGTAGACGAGCAGCAGGAGGCTGACCATGCCGGAGGCAAAACCGGTGACGTCTTCGAGGATCGGGGTCAGGTAGGTGAATGCCGTGAATGTACCGCCGTACCCAATGGCGGTCATCGCGTACACCAGCAGCAGTCTCGGGTGAGTGATGACCTCAAGCTGCTGACGCAGGGTTGCCGGCTTTGATTGCTTCAGGTTCCTGGGCACCAACACGGCACTGCCGATCAACGCGATGGCCCCAAGCGCGGCGACGGTCAGGAAGGTGGCTCGCCACCCGAACGTCTGTCCGATAAAGGTACCCAAGGGCACGCCCGTTACCAGGGCAACGGTAAGCCCGGTGAACATGATGGCAATTGCACTGGCCTCTTTCTCTTTAGTCACCAGGCTGGTAGCGATGGTTGAACCGATTGAGAAGAACACACCGTGTGCAAGGCCGGTGAGAATTCGGGCGGTAATCAGTGAGCTGTAATTCGGCGCCATCCAGGCCAGGATGTTGCCGATGATGAACAACCCCATCAGCGAAAGCAGCACCACCTTACGATTCCAACGGCCGGTCAGGGCGGTGAGTACCGGTGCACCTATAGCAACACCGAGCGCGTACAAACTGACCAATAGACCAGCAGACGGGAGGGTAACGCCCAGATCCTGGGCAATGGTGGGAACCAGTCCGACAATGACAAACTCGGTGGTCCCAATCGCAAAGGCACTCAAAGTGAGTGCGAAAAGTGCAATGGGCATAGCGGCTCCTTAGCAGTGAGCGGGAATGAATTGACGATGCCTAGTTTGCGGCTGCATACTTTTGCGATAAACAGTGGTTTTTAAAAATTACTTTTGCGGAAAGTGAAATGAAAAGCCGATCGGACGACCTTCACTGTCTGCTGTCAGTGGTGGACAGCGGAAGCTTTAGTAGCGCGGCAGAACAACTTGACGTATCCGTGACCCGGGTGTCGCGAGCGGTCTCCCGCCTCGAACAGAGCTTGAACACCACGCTGCTGAACCGAACTACCCGCAAAGTGGGGCTGACCGAGGAAGGGCGGCTGTTTGTTGCGAAGGTGAGAGAAGGCCTGGCTGCGCTGGAAGAGGCCGAAGAGCAATTGGCCGTACGTAAACAAAGGCCGGCGGGCCGCCTGCGAGTGGACGCCGCAAACCCGTTCCTGTTGCATCAGATCGTGCCTCACGTCCGGGAGTTTCGAGCCGCCTATCCGCACATTGAACTGGAATTGACGGCAAGTGATCAGATTGTCGACCTGCTGGAACGACGGATTGATGTGGCTATCCGAATCGGAAGCCTGGAAGACTCGACGCTCCATGCCAAGGCATTGGGTCGGTCTCCGCTGTCAGTGGTGGCTTCGCCGGACTACCTGAAGCGGCGTGGTGGCTGCGACTCGCCGAAATCTCTCGCTGACCATGACACCATCGGCTTCACGGCACCGGAAGCTCTGAATGTCTGGCATTTTGGCGAAGGGATACGAATCAGACCGACGGTACGAGCCAGCAGTGGGGAAGCCGTACGCCAACTCTGCCTCGGCGGAAACGGTCTGGCGTATCTTTCACGGTTCATGATCGACAAGGACCTCGAACGAGGCGACTTGGTGGAACTGATGGGAGATCAACTGGTGCGCCCCAATCCAAGGGAGTTGGTCAACGCCGTGTACTACAGGAACACAACGCTGTCTGCGCGCATTCAGGTGTTTCTGGATTTCTTCAGTGCACGGTGGAAAAATCTGTAACGAGGAAACAAGCTCTAAGTAGGTGACCATCTACATACGGATTGTGGATTAGATTGTCACACTCTGGCGTTCGACTGATCGTGAGTGGCTCGGGCGGCGCCTAGCAGGCATCCTTGCAACGGCTCCAGAAAACCGGGGTTCAAAGTGCCAGCATTGATGATATTCATCGTCAGAACCCGCTGCCCGGGTAGCTGGTCCAGTTGGACTGGGCGCACTCTGGACGATATAACCGACGACTCTGGTAACAGCGCGATGGCCAATCCCGATTCAACCGCCGAATAAAGATTGGCCATGTCGGTACTGGTCATCACCGTATGGTAGTCCAGACCGGACTGCCTCAAATCCGTGGCGGCGAAATCACGTAGCGCGCAATCACTTTCCAGCAATGCGACGGGCAACGCCTCCTCTGTATTGATGGGTAGCCCAACCGAGGCATACCAGCAAAGCGCTTCCGACCACAGACTTTTCTCCGGTGCGAACTGGGATTCCCCGGTAACGATAGCCACGTCGAGATCACCAGCGGTGACCAGCTCCCGCAACCTGCGGCTTCGACCGCAGGTAATTCGGGGATCCAGCTCAGGAAAGGCGTCCCGAATGCGCGGGATAAACTTCTGCAAGAATGTCTGGGCATAATCCGTGGGTATCCCAAAATGTACAGGACCCCGGAGCGGCTCCAGGCTAAGCGCACTGAGCGTTTCGTTATTGAGGCGTAGCAGCCTGTCGATGTAGCCCAGCAACGTCTTCCCGGGTTCCGTGAGCTTGATACCCTGATTACTGCGCTCAAGAAGCCGATGGCCGATCTGCTCTTCCAATCGTTTAATCTGCATACTGACAGCGGCCTGGGAGCGGTACAGGCGGCTCGACGCCTCTTTAAAACCGCCTGCCTCCACCACCACTGCAAAGGTATTCAACAACTCCAGATCCAGAATGGGCTTCATTTGGGCGGCCTTTGGGCATTTATCAACAAATCTGAATTATCGTATCAAAAATATTCGTTTGAGTGAATCATTCCGGAGACCTATGATCTCACCATAGGCGTCGAGGTTGACGTTAAATTGATCGAATCAGTCGGCTAGCACTGAAGCAGAGGAGACACTATGAGCCACATCCATATCCCCAAGACAATGGCAGGCGTTGTTCTGACTGGGCACGGTGGCCTGGACAAACTTGAGTACCGGGAAAATCTGGAAGTGCCTCAGCCCCTCGCTGGTGAGGTACTGATTCATGTCGGAGCGAGTGCGATCAACAATACCGACATCAACACCCGGACAGGCTGGTATTCCAAAGGCGTAACAACGGGTACGGATCAGGGCGCCGCTGCAGGGTTTGAGACGGCAAACGACGAAGATGGTGGCTGGTCAGGTATACCCCTCAGTTTTCCACGTATTCAGGGTGCTGATGTGTGTGGAAACATCATAGCGGTGGGTGAGGGAGTTGACCCCGCGCGGATAGGGGAGCGCGTGTTGGTTCGCCCTATGCAACAGGCGCCTGGCGACCCGTCTTCTTACAACCTCATCACGTTCGGATCCGAGATCAACGGCGGCTACGCCGAGTACGCCGTAGCGCGTTCAAGCGAAGTGTTCGCAATCAACAGTACCCTGAGCGACGCCGAACTGGCTTCATTTCCCTGCGCCTATTCAACCGCCGAAGGCATGTTGGACAGGGCACACCTGGGGGTCGGGGAACGAATTTTGATCACCGGCGCTTCCGGTGGCGTTGGATCAGCGGCGATTCAGCTTGCCAAACGCCGGGGCGCCGAAGTAATCGCGGTGTGTGGTGAATCCAAGTTCGACGAGGTGCGTCAGCTTGGCGCCGATCAGGTCATTGCCAGGGGGCAGCCTCTGCTCGAAGTGCTGGAAAAAGACAGCGTCCACATCGTAGCTGATTTGGTGGCGGGCCCCCAGTGGCCGGAGTTGCTGGAGGTGCTGAGCCGTGGCGGTCGTTACGTGGCGTCAGGCGCCATTGCAGGCCCCATAGTGGAACTGGATGTACGAACCTTGTACTTGAAGGACCTAAGTTTTTACGGCTCGACCTGGCAGCCCAAGCGGGTCTTCGAGAACCTCATCGGATACATCGAACGAAACGAAATCGGGCCTGTAGTGGCTAAAACCTACGCGTTGAGGGACGTGGTTCAAGCCCAGGAGGACTTTATGGGCAAGCGCTTTTCGGGCAAATTGACCATTGCAATCGGTAGCCAGATCCATTGATCGCACGGTAGTTAGCCTGGCAACCGGTGGCGTTGCCGGGTTGGTTCGGTTACCTCATTTTCTAAGCTACAAGTTCTTCGATAACCATCACAATCGCTTGGCATTTCCGGTCATTCAGGGCGTCCGAGTGGGGCGAACCGAACCGACCTTTGTCGTTGTCGAAATAATGACCTGAAGCATTGGCAAATTCGTCCGAAAGCGCCGCACGGACGAGCACATCGGCGCCAATCGACAGGCTTTTTCCGGCAATGCCAAAGCCCTCTTTCACCATTTTTGATGCCAACAGCGAGCCCGGGTTTACGGCTACAAAGACCGGCCCCCCACTGCCGAGGGACGCTGCCAGTGCATTGTTCCACATGGTCAATGCCAGCTTGCTTTGAGCGTAGGCCGACATGTCGTCCAGAAGCCGGTTTTTTCCGCGCAGGGCGTCAAGTTCCACCGGAGCCTGTGCGGCCGACGACAGGTTTACCACCCGTGAACCGGGGCCCATGATTGGTAACAGGTGTTTTGTCAGTAGGTACGGCGCAACCGTATTCACGGCGAACCGGACATCCAGTCCGTCCTGGGTGATTGTTTCAGGAACCCGCATGACGCCGGCGTTGTTGATAATCACGTCCAGCTGACCATGTTCTTTTGCGATGGCATTTGCCAGAGAATCCACTTCCGCCAATCGCGACAGATCCGCCTTATAAGTGTAGATCAGTCCAGCGCCTGTACTGTCTGCCAACTTTCTTTCTGTTGCCTCCAGTTTTTCCGCGTTTCGTCCGTGTAAAAGCAACGTGTGGCCTTCGGAATAGAGACGCTTTGCGGTTTCCAGGCCGATTCCATCAGTGGCGCCGGTGATCAGAATTTTTTTGGTCATGGTTTGTGTCCTTGTGCCGAGAATTCGGGGAGCAGGTCTTCTGCGAGGTACAGGATCGTTTGTTCAGTATCCGCCTGATTGAATCGCAGGTTCAATGCAACATGGTTTACACCAATTTTTTCGAGCGATTTAAGGTAAGTCTTCAGAAACTTTATGCCGGATCTGAAGCCCAGATGAATGGGCTGAGGCGGTGCATCGGGATCTGCCAGCAAATCGATGTACAGGGATTGCATCACGGGCTTTGAGGCCTCTGTTTTACCGGGAATACCGTCACGCCAGAATCTAACCGCCTTTGCCTGCTCATCAATACTCCGCGGGTAGGTAATCCATCCATCGCCGTGGAAAGGCCCCCACTGCGGTTTCTGTTGACTGCCTCCGGTAATCAACATTGGGATCGTCCCGGCCGTTGGCTTCGGCAGCAGGTCCATCTCACCGTTCGTTTGGCCATAACGGTTTTCGAATGCCGGCGCGCTATCGGCCATCCTGCGGATGTATTCGAAACTGTCCCGAAAACGCTCGCCCCGGTTTGCATAGGTCTCGTTGAGGGCAGGGTATTCATCGGGTCGGTCGCCAGATGCGATTCCTAGTATCAAACGACCACCTGACAGCTGATCGACGCTTGCTGCGGCTTTCGCGACGTGCGCAGGGTGGCGAAGCGGCAATATCAGGCTCGCTACGCCCAGGGCGATCCGCTCGGTTTGCCCCGCCAGAAAACCGAGGTAAACGAACGGATCGAATACCTGGCCGGCATCACCGAACGAGGGCACATTGAAGGGGACATCGCGCAACCATACCGCGGAAAAACCGGCCTTCTCGGCCAACCGCACACGTTCAAGGTGACGTTCCATCGTGGGCACAGGCCCGCTGGTATAACTCTCCAGCGGAGCAATGACGCCAATACTCAACCGATTCGGCTGAAACACCTGATTGTAGCCACGATTGATAGGGGCAAATGTCTTTGTGCTCTCGTTCAGTGCCGGCATTGTCAAACCTCCACGACGACCTTGCCAACCGCCTGGCCACTGGTCAGGCGATCATAGGCCTGGCCGACCTCAGAAAGACTGAAGCTTTGCTCATCCAGGAGGGGTTTAACGGCACCCTGATCCACGATCTGCGCCAACTGCTCCAGAATGTTGCCGTGCGCTTCCCGAAGATGGTTGTGCAGCATGGGAATCAACATGAACACGACATGAATCGACAGCCCTTTGAAGTGCGCGGTGGTCAGATCCAGTTCAACCATGGCTACAGTCGAAGTCACATGGCCATTCAGGGCAGTCGCTTCAAAGCTGTTGGTCATATTGGCGCCCCCAACTGTATCGAAAACCACATCGAACCCGGCACCGGATGTGTGGGCTTCGACATAGTCGGCAACGGATTCAGTCATGTAATCGATTGGCGTGGCGTCGTAGCCTTCGATGATGCTGAATGCTTTAGCACCCGTGGCAGTGGAGTAAACATTGGCGCCGAAATGCTTCGCAAGTTGGACCGCTAGATGGCCTACGCCGCCGGTACCGCCATGCACAAGTACGTTCTGGCCGGCTTTGACACCCGCACGTTGAAGACCCTCGAATGCAGTGATGCCAACCAACGGCAACGCCGCCGCTTCACGCATAGACAGGCTCTTGGGCTTATGGGCAATCAGCCGTGCGTCGGCAGGCATAAACTCGGCGAGGGCGCCCTGCAGATCGGCCAGCCCGCCAGCACAGCCATACACTTCATCACCGGGAGCGAAATCGGTCACGCCTTCGCCTACGGCTTCAATCGTTCCCGCGAAGTCCATGCCAAGAACAGCAGGCAGGTCAGGGGACAGCGGAAGATCCTTCCCCATCTGGCGAATCATCGTATCGACGGTATTGATACTCGTTGCCGCAACACGCACGATCACCTGGCCCGTTTGTGCGGAAGGCTTAGCCACCTCTGCCGGCTCGAATGCCGACTGTTCACCGTACTGATTAAGAACCATTGCTTTCATCGTGTACCTCCAATTCATTGCTTGGGTTGGTCAAAACTCTACCCACAAGATTAATGGTTCGCATAATCGCAATAAATGGCCAATAATGGTTTTCAGTATTCGTTAAATGGATATAAAACTGTGGATACCGAAGGCATTAAACTGTTCGTTCTGGCGGCGGAAAAACTTAACATCAGCGCTGCGGGCCGGGAATTGGGAATGCCTCCAGCAGTTGCAAGTGCCAGGCTCGCGAAACTTGAAAATGCGGTAGGGGCAGATCTTTTGCGACGCTCGACCCGGAAAGTAGCGCTTTCCACTGAGGGAGCAGAATTTCTACCCTTCGCCCGAGAAATATTGGCGCAGGAGAACGCGGCCCTGGCGGCGATGGGGTTCGGCAATGAGCATGTGTCGGGGACATTGAGATTGACTGCATCCAGCACGTTTGCCCAACAGTATGTGTTACCGCTGATACCGAATTTTCTGGAGCTTTACCCGGGCATCAATCTGGACTTGCGGCTGTCGGATATGGAGCTTGATCTCATCCAGGGCAGTTTTGACCTGGCATTGCGGGACTCGGTGCTTCCAGACAGTAATTTGAAGGCTCGTAAACTGGCAGACGACAAACGGTTGTTGTGCGCTTCCCCGAACTACCTGGCGAAGTGGGGCACACCTAAGCATCCAGACGACCTTTGTTCCCACCAACTGATTGCGTTTAAATCCCAGGCGACCATCAACCTGATTGGCCCAGAGGGCGAACAGGGTAAATTCAACCCGCGTGCGCCCGGTAACCGCCTGATCATTGATGATGGGCTGAGTCATAAAATTGCCACCATGGCAGGCGCTGGCATTGCCATGCATGCTCTATGGAGTGTTCATCGTGAACTTGCGGAGGGTACCTTGGTACGGGTTCTGGCAGACTTCCGAATGGACGCAGAGCCAGCGCTCTGGCTGGTTTATCCCAAGTCTAATGTTTTAACGGCGAAGGTACGGGTCTTTATTGATTTCCTGTTAGATCGGATTGGTAACCGCCCGCCGTGGTTGGAGGTTGAGGTGAAAGGGGAGGGAGAAGAGTGAGAGGCGGCAAAGCCACCCAAAGCGGGTTGACAAAAAAGCACCATCCCTGGTGCCAAGACGCAAAGAAAGACTTATCGCTCAGCCGTGGCTTTTGGGCTGCACTTCACCGCGGATAACGATATTGCCGCTGTAGGGGGAGGGTCCTGCTGAGTGGCCTGCTGCATCACGGTCCTGTATCTCACCACGCATGACGGTTTGGCCGCTGTACGGGGCCGGTTGAGCGTTTTCAAAATGAGTCTCGTCGGATTTCCGATCAGCCAGGGTCGCGTGTGCAGGCAGCGCAGCTGCGGCCAAGAGTGATGTAACAGCAGCCAGTACAGTTGTACGCATAACATGTTCTCCAGTTTTGATAAGCGAAGGCTGATCTCCGTTTCGCCAATCGGCTCGAGATCAGATGGAGTGAAGTATGGGCTCGGGGAGAGGTCCCGAATAATCAGGAGGCTGCATGAATCACATCACCAAAACTGATGAATAAAGTTTGTCGGCGAGTTATTTCGATGTCTCCTATTTTGACTGGTTTTATCGACAAACATGAAAATATCTGTAATACAATAATATAAAGAGCATACCTAAATCGTTTTATAGAACGCACCCCGCCCGACGACGTATAAATATCGCAGTACAAACACCTATTCATCAAAATATATGATGTTTTCAATACCGAGCCCTGATTAGTCGCGCAAGGCGTTCAGTTGAAAAATAGCAGCCAACTTGTTTCCGACCTATCGTCTTTCGGAGTTGGCCATGTCCCATCGTCTGCTTGTACTTTTTCTCACTGTTCTGGCTTTGTCTCCGGTGGCTCATGCTGAGGACTCTGATTCTGTCATTGCGCTCTCTACGGACAACGATCTTTTTGCACCCACCCAAACCGATAGGGATTACACCGCAGGTGTGGCCATCACCTATTCCTCAAACTCGGAGGACTTCCTGGAAAATCCGGCTTCCGGAATCAGCCAAAACCTGGACAGGTTCCTGTTGTCTGGTATTGGAGCAGACATTAGTGAACCTGAGAGCGCCGCCCTGGAGTTTGGCATTTACGGGTTCACCCCTGAGGAAATAAAGGCGAGGGATATCGATCGGGATGATCGACCCTACAGCAGCCTCGTCTATTTATCGTCAAGCCATAGTTACAAGACCGTGAGTGACGATTCCGGGTGGACCACCTCGATGACTGTCGGAGTGCTGGGCCTGGATGTTTTTAAATCGGGTCAGAATGCGGTTCACAAGGTGATAGGAAGTGACCGTGCACGTGGCTGGGACCATCAGGTCTCCAACGGCGGGGAACCAACATTCCGGTATTCCGCTGCCTATCATCAGTATCTGGATAAGAGCCGGCCGGACCAGCAACTCAAAGTCACGTATTTCGGGTCGGTGGGTTATTTGACTGAGTTTGGTGCCGCGCTTGTTTTTCGGGACGGGCTGATTTCCTCCCCGGACAATCGTTTCAACCCTGAGCTTATGGCCTACGGCGAACGAGCGCCGGGAGTAGCGGCCCCAGGCGGCCGGGAGCATTATTTTTGGGGTGGCGTGTCTGTCAAAGCCCGTGCCTATAATGCGTTCCTACAGGGCCAGTTCAGGCACTCCGACCACGAACTGGATGCCAACAATCTTAACGTGCTCCTGGCGGAAATCTGGGCGGGGTATACCCACAGTTTCATTGCTGGCACCGAGTTGAGTTATGTGCTCCGGGTTCAGAGCTCCGAAATTAAGCGCGGGACCGGAAACCGCTCGCTTGCATGGGGTGGGCTGGTATTCAGTAAACGCCTCTAGCGGGCTCTATGCAAACCCATCATCGTGAGAAATGGGATCTATATGGCACTGAAATTAGTGCTGTCAGCTTTGAAGGCCCAGTATTGAAAGTGAGCAATTCCATTCAGGAGCAGATATTATGACGACCATTATTCATGTAACCGATGCGAATTTTGAAGAAGCGGTTGTACAGAGCGACCGGACAGTCCTGGTTGACTTCTGGGCACCCTGGTGTGGCCCTTGCAAGACGGTAGCTCCGCTGCTGGAGGACATCGCCGATGAGTTCGGTGAGCAACTTACCGTTGCCAAAGTCAACGTCGATGATAGCCCGGAAATCACTGCAAAAATGCGCATTCGTGGCATTCCGACACTGGCCTTGTTTCAGGATGGCAATGTGATTGCCCAACATGCCGGGGCAGGGAGCCTTGGCCAGTTGAGAACGTTCGTTAAAGGGCACTTATAGCCCCGGGAAACGCACTATGAAAACTCACGAGCTGCAGTTGCTGTACATCTTCGATGCGATTATGACGGAACGTTCAGTGACTAGTGCGGCGGATCGCCTGGCCATGACACAGCCTGCGGTATCGAATGCGATTTCCAGAATGCGACAGATCTGGAACGATCCGCTCTTTGTGCGAAAGGGGCGTAACATCGAACCGACCTCTTACGCCCTCAGTCTTTGGGACCAAGTAGGTGACCCTATGTTCGCGCTGACGAACGCCGTCAGCGCGACGCAGTTTGACCCGGCTTCCGCCCGGCGGACATTTCGCATTGCGGTAACCGACGTCATCGTCGAGATGATCTGGCGTCAGCTTATTGAGTTGCTTGAGCGCGAAGCGCCGGGAGTGGACGTACATGCCGTTCCCTATACGCCCGAAGGGAGCTACGACGACCTGAGATCTGCTCACGTTGATCTCGCGGTCGGCGTGCTGAACCAGCACGATTACAGTTTACGGAGCACCTGGCTTCTTGACAGCGGATTTGTTCTCGCAATGCGGGAAGACCACCCGCTGGCAGGCCGGCAAATCACCATGGAAGAGTTTCTGGAAGCCCGACACCTGTTGGTCACCATGTCGGGTGACGCCCATGGCTCTGTTGACAGTTATCTTGATCAAAAAGGGCAGAGCAGACGTATCGCCGCAACAATGAACCATTTTGCGTCCGTTCCTCAGGTGTTAAGGGAGTCCAATCTCATCGCGGCCGTTCCTGAGCTGATCAGCCAGGATTGCGGCTTCGTCGACGGGTTATGGATGGGGGAGCTACCCTTTGAACTGGATCCAACCAGCCTCTACCTCATCTGGCACGCACGCCATGATAGGGAACCGGGGATTATCTGGATGAGGAATCATATCGAACGACTGCTCCAGGATCGCTGGCACGACATCATGACCAATTCGCCCTGTGGCAGGCGCCTGAAGGCGGTCTAATCATGGCTTGGCAGTATGCCGCGTGCAGTCATGGCGTTTATAAGGCTTTGACACTGCTGTTTCAGATGGTCCCGCAGCAGGCGCATGGCAGGCGTGATGGATTGTCGAGTCGGGCAGATCAGCCACAGCTCTGATACCGGTGGCGTGTAGTCGGGCATTACGTTCATCACCCGGCCGGACAGCAGATCCTCTGATATATCAAGGCAGGATTTTACCGCCATACCTTGCCCGGCGATGCACCAGCGCCGAACGAGATCGCCGTCGTTGGACGCCCGATTGCCTCTCATTTTTACCCGGTATTCCTCACCATCCCGCTTGAAGGTCCACAAATCGTAGGGAATGTCCTGCAACTGATAGAAAAGCCCGTTGTGGCCCGCCAGATCGTGTGGATGAATGGGGGTGCCCTGTTGGTTCAGGTAATCGGGTGTTGCGCAGAGGAGTCGGGGGACATCACAGATTTTGAATCCGTACAGGTTGGCGTCGCTGGGTGAGCCATACCGTAGGGCCATATCGACCGAATCCCGGAAAAAGTCCACATTGCTGTCGGTGATCTGTACCCGCAAACTCAGCCCAGGATGCGCGGCCATCAGTTCGTCAATCCAGGGCACTACGCGGTTTCTTCCCAGATCGGATGACACCGAAAGCCGAATTTCTCCCGCCACTGTCTCTGCACCAAAGCGAATATTCTGTCGTGCCTCATCCATCAGTGCCAGCGCCTGCCGGCATTGGGGCAGGTATTTTTCCCCCGCTGCCGAGAGGCGCAGCCGACGGGTAGAGCGAACAAACAGCTCTACCCCTAACTCCTGCTCCACACGTTTTACGGCAGCGCTCGCCGTCGCAGCTCGCATATCCAGGCTGGTGGCGGCTGCGGTGATGTTGCGGAATTCGGCCACTTTAAGCACAACGGTCAGATCGTCAAAGTTCATTTTCAAAAATTATTTGATTATGTTTATGGGATTTAGCTGTTTTTCTTAGTGTAAAGAGGGATCACACTGCTTGCCACTACCAACTCACACTGGAGAGAAACATGAAAGCGGTTGGATATACTGAATCTTTGCCCATTGATGATCCTAAATCCCTTCAAGACGTGGAACTACCTCAGCCGGCGGCCACGGGAAGGGACATTTTGGTCCGCGTCAGGGCCATCGGCGTCAATCCTGTTGATTTCAAAGTACGTCAACGGGCTGCAGCAGAGCCTGGTGAGACCAAGGTACTGGGCTGGGATGCCGTTGGGGAAGTCGTTGCAACCGGAGAGGCAGTATCATTGTTCGAGCCAGGCGACCAAGTGTACTACGCTGGCGATGTTACACGGCAGGGCAGCAATGCCGAGTATCAGATCGTGGACGAGCGCATTGTGGGCCGCAAACCCGCCAGCCTGAACGACGCAGAGGCGGCTGCACTGCCTCTGACCACCATAACCGCCTGGGAAATGCTCTTCGACCACCTGGGTCTAGAACGACAGTCCCCAGAGGAAATCAGCCCAACCGACGACGTGATACTGGTGGTTGGCGCAGCCGGCGGTGTTGGCTCTATCCTGATTCAGTTGGCAAAAAAACTGACCGGTGCCACCGTGGTAGCCACCGCTTCCCGGCCCGAGTCCCGGCAATGGGTCGAATCACTTGGTGCGGATTTTGTCGTTAATCACCGCGAGCCACTGCTGCCACAAATCGAACGACTGGTGTCCGAAGGCAAAATTGCCCCGATCACTCACGTGGCCAGCCTGAATGCAACCGACCAGTATTTCGATGATTATGTGGCAGCGCTGAGGCCGTTCGGCAGGATTGCAATGATTGACGATCCCGCGTCTCTGGACGTGATGAAGATCAAACCGAAAAGCCTGTCCCTGCACATCGAATTCATGTTTGCCCGGTCCATGCACAACGCCGATGACATGAAGGTTCAGCACGACTTACTGGAAACAGTAGCGAGCCTGGTGGATCAGGGCCACATTCGTACCACCGCGGGAAAGAATCTCGGGATAATTAACGCTGACAACCTACGTGTGGCGCATTCCGAGCTGGAGTCCGGTAAGGCCGTGGGCAAGATAGTGCTGGAAGGGTTCGAGTAACCGGTATTCTGGCTATAATAGCCTGCTCTAGGGAGCGGGTTGTGAATGACATGTCGAACGCCAGAGCAAACCTCAAGCTGAAGAGCTATAGTGATCATGGGCAGAAACATGCCCATGATCACCATCAACTGGTGTTGCCGCTCGTTGGAACGCTATCGCTGTCGGTCGACAGCAAAGCCGGGGAGGTGAGCAGTGGCAAAGCCGCGATCATCGCCGCCGGCCACGACCACGAAGCGGCTGCGGATGCCAACCGCTTCGTGGTTGCGGATATTCCGGCAGCGCTGGCGCCGATGTTGGAAAAATTACCCTGTTTTGTCCACTTGGACGCTAGCCTCGAGCAGTACGTTACGTTTTTGCATTCCCAGTTGAAACAGGGTGGGGATTCCACTCAAACTCAGCACCAGATGCTGTTGTTGCTGATTCAGTTACTGCAGGAACGTTTTGGCGACAAACTGAGACTGGACCGACGGGTAGAAACCGCCAAGCGGTTTATCGATGAAAACTACGGCCGTAAAATCACGGTCAGCCAGTTGGCCTCTATTTCACACCTGAGCCCGCGGCAGCTAAACGAGCTGTTCCGGGAGCAGGTCGGTCTCACTCCTCACCATTACCTCACGGAACTCCGCATGCAGTCATCCTGGCAACTGCTCGAACAGGGTGAGCTGTCGATTCAGAGTATTGCCGATGCCGTCGGCTACAGTTCGTTGTCAGCCTTTAGTGATCGCTTTTCTCAGCACTTTGGGTACTCGCCCAGTTATTTCCGCAGGTTTTCGAAATAACCCTTCCGAATTCCGAAAGTCTACACCGGGTACTGCGCCTTATGCTTCTTCTCCTTGAGTTCACTCATTCGTGATTGGGAGAGGCAATAATGAGAACCGCAACAGCCACCTGGATTGGCTCAATATCAGTACTTCTGTGGGGCACGCTCGCCATACTGACCAAACTGACTGGCGGCCACATTCCGGAATTCCAGCTCATGGCGATGACGTTTACCATCGCGTTTCTCCTGATGTTTGCGCGCTGGTTTCGAGCAGGGCACACCGGAATCCGGTACGCACGCCAGTCGGCGTTTGCCTGGTGCATTGGCGTGGTTGGCCTATTCGGCTATCACTTTGCCTATTTTAAAGCGATGACGCTGGCACCGGCTGTAGAAGTGAGCCTTTTGGCCTATCTTTGGCCTCTGTTCATAGTGCTGTTCTCTGTACTGTTACCCGGCGAATCCCTGCGTGCACAGCACATTGCAGGCGCGGTTATGGCCTTGGTCGGGTGTTGGTTGCTGATCGGCCGAAACATCAGCGGTTTCAACGCGGAGAACCTGGATGGATATCTGGTCGCATTTGCCTGTGCGCTCATGTGGTCCTCCTATTCGGTGCTGAGTCGGCTGGTCAAATCCGTGCCCACGGATGCCGTTGGCTGGTTCTGCGGGGTGACTGCTGTGTTGGCGTGGGTCTGCCACCTGATGTGGGAGTCCACAGTCTGGCCAAGTAACGGGAGCCAGTGGGTAGGTGTGATAGGCCTGGGGCTTGGCCCAGTGGGCATCGCGTTCTTTACCTGGGATTACGGTGTAAAACACGGGAACATCCAACTGCTCGGAACCTTGGCCTACAGTGCGCCGCTGATCTCGGTGGTATTGCTAATCGCGGCCGGGTTTGGCGAGCCGACTGTTGCAGTTGTCGGAGCCAGCATTCTGATTGTGGTTGGTTCTTTGATTGCTGGTAGGAATGGAAACCTAAGAGGTTCCCAGACTGAGGAGATTAAAAATCTCTAAAGGCGGCCTTGATTCAGTATTAAATAGTGACGACAAGACGTAACACTTGAGCCTGAAGAGTTACTGGTAGTAAATGGGGAAACAGATTCATGAAAACCTCAGGAGCCCAACATGGCCCACAAGTATGCGGAAATCGCTTTTACCAGTACGGTTAAGCAGGTCCAGGAGGAAATGGGCAGTCGAACCGGTTACTCATCCATTGAGTCCGGGCCAGACCGCAACAACCTCCTCAGAGATCGTGAGCGGGTGTTCATCGAGGCTCGGGACAGCTTTTACATTGCCAGTGTCAGTGAAACCGGTTGGCCCTACATCCAGCATCGGGGTGGGCCAGCCGGATTTTTGAAGGTCATCGACCAGTCGACCATTGGTTTTGCGGACTACTCAGGTAACCGCCAGTACGTCACGACTGGCAATGTGCTTACCAATGATCGCGTTGCATTGTTCCTGATGGACTACCCAAATCGGCGGAGACTCAAACTGCTTGGCAGGATGGCACTGGTTGGACCTGAGTCATCGTCAATTCTCGACCAATTACAGGACGACAGCTATAAAGCCCAGGTAGAGAGGGGCATGATCATTCGGATAGAGGCCTTTGACTGGAACTGTCCACAACACATTACACCTCGTTACACGCAGTCGGAGGTGGACGCCTTTATTGAGTCGATGGGCAACCAAGGCTAAATATAAAAAATGCGTGGGCGGCCACCAGGGCCACCCATTATCGTTTGGGGCAGCTTAGTTGCCGGTACCCAGTTCGACAGTTTCAATTGCAGGATTATTGCCGCGCTCAATATCTCCTTGGCTAACACCTTCGGCCTGCGCGAATGCAGAGAAAACGAGTACAGAAAAAACGAGAAAGAACTTGTTGATTGCGTTCATGTGATATTCCACCTTCTAAGAAAATTAGATTAGACAACGTCGCCTCTTTGGCTTGATTGGGATTCTCTCTGTTATCCCGCTGCAGAAAAAATTGCTTGGCGATATACAACACATCACAGAGTTATGGTGATTTCTGGTGTATGGAGGCAGGTTGAAAGGGTGGCGTATCCTGTTGGTTGATCTCGACCAAGATCACAACCAACAGAGGGATGATACGCCATGTCAAAGTCTACCCTGCACGCTCTTTCACAACCAGAGCCGGAACAGGATCTATTGCACGAAACGATTCGCCACGGAGCTCGCAAGCTAATTGCTGAGGCGGTGGATGCCGAGCTGACGGCACTGCTTGAGCAGTATGCGGATCGTAAGACGCCAGAAGGCCATCAGGCCGTGGTCCGCAATGGCCACCTGCCTCAGCGCCGTGTCCAGACGGGGGTTGGTGATATCGAAGTGCAAGTGCCCAAGGTGCGGGATCGTAGCGAGTCGGGCATCCGCTTTAACAGCACCTTGTTGCCGCCTTATCTCAAGCGCGCCAAAAGCCTGGACGAGTTGATTCCCTGGCCCTATCTGCGGGGTGTCTCCTCGGGCGACTTTCAGGAGGCGTTGACGGCACTGGTTGGCGAGCAGGCCCAAGGGTTGTCAGCCAACACGGTATCGCGCCTGAAGGCCCGGTGGCAGGATGAGCACAAGGTCTGGCAGCGCCGGGATCTGAGCCAGAAACGCTACGTGTACTGGTGGGCCGACGGCGTTTACAGCAATGTACGGATGGACAACAAGCTGTGTTTACTGGTGATCGTCGGTGTCACCGAGCATGGCCGCAAGGAATTAGTCGCCGTCGAGGACGGCCACCGGGAATCCGAAGCCAGTTGGCTTGAGTTACTCCAAGGCTTGAAAAGCCGCCATCTGGACGTATCACCGAAGTTGGCAGTGGGCGACGGTGCCCTGGGTTTCTGGAAGGCCCTGACCAAGGCTTTTCCAGAGACCCGACACCAGCGTTGCTGGGTGCACAAGACGGCCAATGTACTGGATAAGTTGCCCAGGGCGATGCAGCCCAAGGTCAAGTCAGCCATACATGAGATTTATCTGGCTGAGACTCGGGAGGCTGCCCGCAAGGCCTTTGACAGTGCACTGAGGCGCTTTCAGGACAAGTATCCGAAAGCCATGGATTGCCTGGAAAAAGACCGGGAAGAGTTGCTGGCATTTTATGATTTCCCGGCGGTGCACTGGATTCACTTACGCACCACGAACCCCATTGAATCGACCTTTGCCACGGTGCGGTTGAGGACGAAGAAAAGCCGGGGCTGCGGCTCCAGAGAGACGACCCTGGCGATGGTGTTCAAGCTGATGCAGACCGCCCAGAACCGGTGGAAACGCATCAAGGGCTTTCAGCTTCTGGAGCTGGTCGTTAACAACGTCGAGTTCCGGGACGGAGAAGCGGTAGAAGGTCAATCAGACAGGAACGCTGCTTGATGGCTATACACCAGATTTGACGATAACTCCACATCACATCCAATGATGGATTCAGATGAACACGCTCAATACCGGTGATGGGAAGGCTGAACATCAAACAGTAACTTCGACGACTTCTTTCCGTGGAGCTCGACCACTGGCTGAATGGTTTTCCGTATTCCAGCTCGACTTGAATTCTTTCAATCGACGGTTCCGGAAACAAACGGATAAAATTGACCTATGCTTTGAATAAAAATTAACCGTAAGCAGAGCGACTCCAATGCAAGAGTATTTGGGTGTAGTGACCATTCGCTCGAATGTCATCGCTGAATGTGTTTCTGTGAGCTAATTGTCTATGGCCAACAGGGAGGGTAAACGATCTAACTTACGGCACGCACACTCACACTGTTGCCCATGATCAAACCAACGCCAGAGGAGTCCCTATGATAACGAGACGTCACCTGGAAACGCCCACAACTGTCGCAACCCTCGACGATCTCGCAACGTTGGCAGACTATTCATTCATGGACACGCTCAACTCCGACCCTGAGGGGAAGGCAAACGGAGTTGATCACGCGCCACGTCAAGTCTTCTCGGGCCACTATGTTCCGGTGAATCCCACGCCCATCGAAAACCCCGAATACGTCGCGCATGGGAAAAACCTGTTTCACGAGCTGGGTTTCGCAGACAGCATGGCGCAGTCGGAGGATTTCGTCCGCCTATTCTCCGGCGACTTGTCGCATGTTCCGAAGCCTCTGCGCAACGTCGGGTGGGCGTGTGGCTATGCACTTTCCATCTACGGCACCGAGTTTTACCAGCAATGCCCTTTCCAGACCGGCAATGGCTACGGCGACGGTCGCGCAATTTCGGTACTTGAGGCTGTCATCAACGGCCAGCGCTGGGAAATGCAGCTGAAAGGGGCAGGGCGCACACCCTACTGCCGCGGCGCGGACGGCCGGGCGGTTCTGCGGTCCAGTGTACGGGAGTTCCTGGCCCAGGAGCATATGCACGCGCTCGGCGTGCCCACTTCACGGTCTCTGAGTCTGTACGTATCGAAAACCGAGCAAGTCAGGCGACCTTGGTATTCAGAGGGCTCACGCTCGATAGACCCCGATATTCTCGTATCCGAGCCAGTGGCCATCTCGACGCGTGTTGCACCGTCGTTCATTCGGGTAGGGCAGCTCGAGCTCTTTAGTCGTCGTGCCCGTAAGCAGGAACATCCGCAGGCGATGGAGGAGCTCAAGAAGATCGTCTTGCACCTGATCGACCGTGAGTACGGAGACGTTATCGACCGGTCACTGACCACTGCCGAAAAGGTGGTGTCGCTTGCACGTGAGTTCCGCAGCCGACTGACATCGCTTGTCGCCAACTGGATCCGTGTTGGCTACTGCCAGGGTAACTTCAACAGCGACAACTGTGCCGCGGGCGGCTTCACGCTCGACTATGGACCATTCGGGTTCTGCGATGTGTTTGATCCGCAGTACCAACCATGGACGGGTGGCGGGCATCACTTCGCATTCCTCAACCAACCAGCAGCAGCCGAACGCAACTTTCACTCGTTTTGTTCGGCAGTTCGGCCTTTGTTGGCGGAGCACCCAGACTGCCTGGGGCAGTTGGAGGAAATTCAAAGTGAATTCCCAAAGGTGATGCAGGCACAAATGGAGAATATGTGGGCTGCCAAACTTGGACTTGACGCGTTTGACGCGACATTGTTCCGTGAGCTGGCAACGCTGATGATGCAAACGCCTGTCGATTACACCATGTTCTTCCGGGAACTTTCATCGTTGCCAGGTGACATTGAGCCACTCAAGAAAAGCTTCTACAAAGGCCCGACCTATGCTGCAGACCCCGAAGAGCTGGACAAGCGCTGGTCAGCGTGGCTCTCACAGTGGCAATCGCTCATCCGACCTGGCACTCATGAGGGACTTTCCAGTCAGATGAAGCTCGTCAATCCGAAGTACACCTTGAGAGAATGGTTCGTTGTGCCGGCTTATCAGCAAGCGGCAACGTGGAACTACGCCTTGCTGCGGGAACTACAGGAAGTCATGACGCAGCCGTACGCCGAGCAGTCAAAAGACATAGAGACGAAATACTACAGGCTGAAGCCGCTGGAGCTCTTTGAGGTTGGTGGATCGTCACACTATAGCTGCTCGTCGTGAACGGTTCGGTTACTTGTCCCGCGAGTAAGTTGCCTTATTAAGCCCGAGAACCGCCAGCGTAGATACGGCACCGGAGAGCAAATACAGCGTCACTGAGGCCACTCCGAACTGCGCCGACAGTCCCAGTGCAACCAGGGGTGCAAACGCCGCACCTAGCAACCACGCCATGTCCGACGTCAAGGCGGCTCCGGTGTATCGGAAACGTGCCTCGAAATTGGCTGTGACCGCACCGGAAGCCTGACCATAGGACAGTCCAAGCAGAACAAAGCCGATTATGATGAACAGGTTCTCTCCCATTTCGCCGCCTCCCAGTAAAGCCGGTATGAACAGACTGAACACGGCAATCAGCGCTGCAAGGCAACCGAGCATCGTGCGCCGACCAATACGATCAGCCAGCACACCTGAAAGAACAACTCCGGCGATCGCAAAGCCCGCACCAACGATCTCGATGACCAGAATGTCTGCGATGGTCCTGTCGGAATAGAGACTCAGCCAGGACAGCGGGAACACGGTCACCAGATGGAATAACGCATAGCTGGCCAGCGTGGCCAGGGCGCCGATCAGCACGATCCGACCCTGATGACTCATCAGTTTTGCGACTTTGGATGGCTGCAGCTCTCTTTCGTCAAGCAGTTGGGCGTAGTCGTCAGTGGCAACCAGTCGCAGGCGCGCAAACAGGGCAACCACGTTGATGGCAAAGGCTGCGAAGAACGGATACCGCCACGCCCATTCAAAGAAGTCCTTTTCCGACACGCTGGACAGCATGTAGGCAAACAAACTGGCCGCCACAATAAAGCCGACCGGTGTTCCCAATTGCCCAATCATCGCATACCAGCCTTTGCGATTAGCGGGCGCGTTCAGTGCTAGCAACGAAGGCAGCCCGTCCCACGAGCCCCCCAAAGCCACGCCTTGACCCAGCCGGAACAGCGCCAACAACACGATGGCGTAAAAACCGATGTCGCCGTAAGTTGGCAAAAAGGCAATGCCGGCGGTGGTGGTGCCCAGAGCAAACAGCGCTACCGTCAACTTGGCTTCGCGCCCAAAGCGTTCCTGCAACCTCATGAAGATAATGGTGCCAAACGGTCTGGCAACGAACGCCAGTGAGAAAATGGCAAAGGAGTACAGGGTGCCAACCAGCTGCGTCTCGAATGGAAAAAATAAGGCCGGGAACACTAGCACCGACGCGATGGCGTATACGAAGAAATCGAAATACTCCGAGGCCCGACCGATGGCTACACCCACGGCAATTTCACCGGGTGTGATCGGTGCCTGATGACCGGCGGTATCGGCAGGCCGGGTCTGGCTGTGACTGTGGGTAGTCGTCATGGTCGTCGAGCCTCAAACAGAACGTATCAGGCGTCAGTGTAAGACGATTTCAACGGATAGGGTACTGGACAACATGTCCAATCGCGATCAAGATTTCTAGTCTCCATAATAGGCGATCCTAAATCTAGACACCGGATTTGCTTGCATGCTTTTTCCACGATTCCGACACGGATTAACACTGCTTCCGCTGGCCTTGCTCGGTGGGTGTGACATGGTCGTCATGGATCCTTCGGGGGACATTGCCGCTCAGCAGGCTGACCTCATTATCGTCTCCACGCTGCTGATGCTGATCGTGATTGTGCCGGTGATATTCCTGACATTCTTCTTCGCCTGGCGATATCGGAAAAACAACAAAACCGCCACCTATGACCCTGAGTGGGACCATTCCACCAAGCTTGAACTGGTGATCTGGGGCGTGCCGCTACTGATCATCATCGCGCTGGGTTTGGTTACCTGGATCAGTACTCACAAGCTGGATCCCTATCGGCCATTGGACCGGATTGACGCTGACCAGCCGCTGGCGATGGACCATGAACCATTAACGGTTGAAGTGGTATCGCTCGACTGGAAATGGCTGTTCATCTATCCCGAGCAGGGTGTGGCGTCAGTCAACGAGTTGGTAACACCCGTGGATGTACCCATCCGCTTCCACATCACGTCGTCGTTCACCATGAACTCGTTCTACATCCCAGCGTTGGCGGGCCAGATCTACGCCATGGGCGGCATGCAAACCACGCTGAATGCGGTCATTAATGAGCCCGGTGTCTATGACGGCTTCTCAGCCAACTACAGCGGTGCCGGATTCTCAGATATGCGTTTCAAGTACCACGGCGTGTCGGACGACAAATTTCAGGCTTGGGTAGATGAGGTAAAACAACAAGGCAGCACCCTGGACCGGTCCGAGTATCTGGAGCTGGCTAAACCCAGCTCCGCCGAACCGGTCAGCTACTACAGCACGGTGGCACCGGATCTTTACCACGCAATTCTGAACCGGTGCGTCGTCGAGGAGAAAATGTGCATGGACCAGATGATCACCCCTGATCACCCCAACTGATTCAAGAGACTGAGAATGCAGGATAAAACAGACCTGACAAGTTTGATCTTCGGTCGGCTTTCATTGGAGTCGATCCCTTATCACGAGCCCATTCTGGTCGTGACCTTTATCGTCGCCGCGTTGGCCGGCTTGGCGGTGGCAGGTTTCATCACCTACAAAAAGTTCTGGGGCACTTTGTGGCGTGATTGGATTACCAGTATTGACCACAAGAAAATTGGCATTATGTACATCATCTTGGCCTTCATTATGCTCCTGAGGGGCTTCAGTGATGCCATGATGATGCGCCTGCAGCAAGCCATAGCCTTCGGTGGCTCTGAAGGCTACCTGCCACCCGAGCATTACGATCAGCTGTTTACGGTCCACGGCGTGATCATGATCTTCTTCGTCGCCATGCCATTGATTGTCGGCATTATGAACTATGTTGTGCCGTTGCAACTGGGCACCCGGGATGTCGCCTTTCCGTTCCTGAATAACTTCAGTTTCTGGATGACCGCCGCCGGCGCAGGCCTGACCATGGTTTCGCTGTTTATCGGCGAGTATGGAAAAACCGGCTGGCTGGCTTTTCCTCCGCTCTCCGGCATAGAGGGCAGCCCCGGTGTCGGGGTCGATTACTACATATGGTCGTTACAGATAGCCGGGGTAGGGACCCTGTTATCGGGGGTCAACTTCACAGTAACGATCATCAAGAACCGCGCGCCGGGCATGACGCTGATGAAAATGCCCATCTTTACCTGGACGGCGTTGTGCACAAACATTCTTATTGTTGCTGCTTTTCCGATTCTGACCGTGGTGCTGGCCATGCTGTCTATGGACCGGATGCTGGGCACCCATTTCTTTACCAATGATATGGGCGGCAACATGATGATGTATGTCAACCTGATCTGGATCTGGGGCCATCCGGAAGTTTACATCCTGATTCTGCCTGCCTTTGGCGTGTTCTCCGAAGTGGTTGCTACGTTCAGCGGCAAACGCCTGTTCGGTTACACCTCCATGGTTTACGCCACCATCGTCATCACCTTGTTGTCTTATCTGGTGTGGCTACACCATTTCTTCACCATGGGGGCAGGGGCCAGCGTGAATTCCTTCTTCGGGATTACCACGATGATTATTTCCATCCCCACCGGCGCCAAGCTGTTTAACTGGCTGTTCACCATGTACCGCGGCCGTATCCGCTTCGAGTTGCCGATGATGTGGACGGTCTCGTTCATGGTGACCTTCACCATTGGCGGCATGACCGGTGTGCTGCTGGCCGTGCCGCCGGCTGACTTTGTATTGCACAACAGTCTGTTCCTGGTTGCCCATTTCCACAACGTCATCATCGGTGGCGTGCTGTTCGGGATGTTCGCCGCCATCAACTACTGGTATCCGAAAGCGTTCGGCTACAAGCTGGATGAATACTGGGGCAAGTGGTCGTTCTGGCTCTGGAATGTGGGCTTTTACGCGGCCTTCATGCCGCTCTACGTGCTGGGCCTGATGGGGGTCACTCGGCGAATGAACCACTTTGATGACGCCTCGCTGCAAATCTGGTTCGTCATTGCGGCCGTTGGCGCTCTGCTTATCTTTGGCGGCATCATCGCTTCGATTATCCAGTTTGTGGTCAGCTATCGCCGCCGTGACCAGCTCCGGGATTTGAGCGGCGATATATGGAACGGCCGCACACTGGAGTGGTCGACGTCATCACCACCCCCACAGTACAACTTTGCGTTTACGCCGGTGGTCTATGACAACGACGCCTGGACCGACATGAAGAAGCAACAGTTTGAGCGCCAACGAGACGGGTTCCTGCCCATCCATATGCCGAAAAACACGGCATCTGGCTTCGTATTGGCCATGCTAAGTGCCGTGTGTGGATTCGGGCTGATCTGGCACATGTGGCCTCTGGTAGGCCTTTCGTTTGTCGCTTTGATAGCCGGCGTCATCATTCACACCTTCAATTACAACCGTGACTACCACATCCCGGCGGAAGACGTTACCCGGATTGAGGACGAACGGTCACAACTACTGGATAGGTACGCCTGATATGACAACGAACGCGACCGATGCCAATTCGATGCTGCCAAGCTCGCACTTCTACGTGCGAGAACACCACCCCGAGTCAGGCACGCTACTGGGTTTCTGGCTTTATCTTATGAGTGACTGCCTGCTGTTTGCGGGCCTGTTTGCGACCTATGCCGTGCTGGGCAACAGCTATGCCGGCGGACCTACCGGCGCCGATATCTTCGAGTTGCCGTTGGTCGCTGTGAACACCGGCTTTCTGCTGATTTCGTCTATTACCTACGGTTTTGCAATGCTGCAAATGCAGCTTAAGCAGGTCAATGGCACGCTCTTCTGGCTGGCGATTACCGGTCTTTTGGGGGCGGCCTTTATCGGCTTGGAGCTCTATGAGTTTGCACACCTTATCCACGAGGGATACGGACCTCAGCGCAGCGGTTTCCTGACTGCATTTTTCTCATTGGTGGGAACCCACGGCCTTCACGTCAGCGTCGGCATCATCTGGCTGGCTGTTCTCATGGTGCAGGTCAAGCGATATGGTCTGACAACGGAGAATGGCCGACGCCTGATGTGCCTGTCCATGTTCTGGCACTTTCTTGACGTGGTCTGGATTGGCGTTTTCACCTTCGTCTATTTAATGGGAGTCCTGTAATGAGCGAACATAACTCGCATCCCGACCACGGCAGCCTGAAGAGCTACATGACGGGCTTCGTCCTTTCGGTGATCCTGACGGCTATTCCATTCTGGCTGGTCATGGCCAACGTCATTGAAAGCGCGGGCCTTACTGCGCTGATCATACTCGCCTTTGCAGCCGTGCAGATTTTTGTGCACATGATTTATTTCCTACACATGAGCCCGAAGTCGGAGGGTGGCTGGAATCTACTGGCGCTGGTTTTCACGCTTATACTGGTGTTTATCGCCCTGGCAGGCTCCATATGGGTTATGTACAACCTCAATGTGAACATGATGCCTGGCATGATGTCCGAGCCTGTCATGGAATCGCAAAATCCGTGACAGGCAGGGCATTTCATTCAGATTCCAACGCTCTGGCGGGTGAGACTGAGCACCAGTCCCGTTCGATGACCTTTGTGGTTACCTGGGCCTTGATTGCACTCCTTGCCTTTAGCGGCTTAATAGCACTAGGCGTCTGGCAGTTGCAACGGCTGGACTGGAAGCAGAACCTGATTGAGCGGGTTAACCAGCGGGTCGAAGCACCTGCTTCGGCGGCTCCTGGCCCGAATGTCTGGCCCACCATCAATGAGCAGGACGATGCCTACACGCATGTCCAGATAACGGGGCGCCTGCTGCGCGAAAAGAGTACTGCGGTACACACCTCAACCGAGCTGGGGCAGGGCTACTGGCTAATGACGCCTTTGCAGCAGGCCGATGGCACCCTGGTGTTTATCAACCGGGGATTCGTGACGGAAATAACCGATGACAGGGCCGGAGGGCCGTCAGAAAACCAGCCGGTGACGGTGACCGGCCTGCTGAGGCTCAGTGAATCCGGGGGTGGCGTATTACGGGACAATGATCCGGCTAACAACCGCTGGTATTCCCGCGATGTGCAGGAAATTGCCAACACCAGGGATTTGCCCGCCGCCCGGGTTGCACCTTATTTTATTGACGCTGACGCCGGAGGAAAGCCTCGGGCACCTCACTCCCTGAAACAGGCCTACCGGGAACCCGTCGGCGGCCTCACGGTGATTTCATTCTATAATCACCATCTGCAATACGCTCTTACCTGGTTTACACTGGCGCTGATGGTCGCGGCAGGCGCATTCTGGTTTGCCCGCGAGGAGCGACTAGTCCGCAAGCATCGAAACCCCGAACACGAGCCTGAGAGACCAATTTGATAGCACAATGGCATCAGGCGATCAGCATCGCCGGTCGCCACAAGAACCTGCGGTTGCTGATCCAACTGCGTTGGATCGCCGTGCTAGGGCAGGTAACCACCATCGGCGTCGTCAGCCTGTATTTTGGTTATCAGTTGCCACTTGCTCCAATGCTTCTGGTCATTGCCCTCCTGGCTTTGTTCAATGTGGCCAGCTCCTGGCGTGCGCGGTGGCGGCGTCCGGTTACCAACAAAGCCCTGTTCCTGGCCCTGCTGGTGGATGTCACCGGCCTGACCGCGCTGCTGTACCTGAGCGGCGGCATCACCAACCCATTCGCTTTTCTGTTCCTGCTGCAGGTTATTCTTAGCTCGGTGCTGCTGGAAGTATGGGCGACATGGATCATCGTTGGGCTCACCAGTACCAGCCTTGCCGTAATGGCGTTCTACTATGTACCGTTGGCCCCTCCGACCAGCAGCCCCGGGGTATTTTCCGGACCGTACCTCGAAGGTCTTCTGATCAGCTTTACTCTGAACGCTATTCTGCTGGCCTACGTCATCACCCGAATCATCGGAAATCTTCGTGACGGCGATGCACAACTGGCAGACCTGAAACATAGGGCCGCTGAAGAGGAACATATTGTCAGGATGGGGTTACTGGCCTCCGGGGCGGCGCATGAATTGGGTTCCCCACTGGCAACTCTTTCAGTCATTCTCGGGGACTGGCGACGGATGCCTGATCTAGCCGGACAAACCGAGATGCAGGACGAAATCGCGGAGATGCAGACCCAACTGCAGCGCTGTAAAAGCATCGTTAGTGGAATTCTACTATCCGCAGGCGAAACCCGCGGCGAATCGTCTTCTAGAACCACCCTTGATGACTTTTTGCAGGACCTGGTGGCCGAGTGGCAGGAGATACGGTCGATTGAGACATTTGAGTATCATAATCGTATCACCCAGAACTGTTCTGTCGTTTTTGATACTGCACTGAAACAGATGATATGGAACGTGCTTGATAATGCCCTGGAAGCATCTCCAAAGTGGGTGAGGGTGGAGGCCCGGCGGGATGCAGAGGTTTTGCAACTGGAGATCTCGGACAAAGGGCCGGGCTTTCCGCAGGCGATGCTGGCGGAGTTCGGCAAACCCTACCAATCGAGTAAGGGGAGACCGGGTGGTGGCCTGGGACTTTTCCTCAGTGTTAACGTCGCTCGCAGGCTGGGCGGCACTGTGACGGCGAAGAATAACCCTGAAGGCGGCGCCAGCGTTACGCTGACCCTGCCACTGGCAGCGATAGCCTCCCCATAGAAGAATCGATGCAGCACTTTTCTTAAAGGACGGAATACCGATGTCGGCGACGCGTTTACTGTTGATCATAGAGGATGACGAGGCTCTTGCCCGCACTCTTACGCGCTCCTTTAGGCGACGGGACTATGAGGTCGTCGTCGCCGCAACATATGATGAGGCGGCCGCGCTGTTGGAGACTTGTTCGCCCGGCTATGCAGTCGTCGATCTTAAGCTGAAAGGCAGTTCTTCCGGGCTGGAGTGTGTTCAGTTACTCCACAAACACGACCCTGAGATGTTGATTGTGGTGCTCACGGGATTTGCGAGTATCAATACTGCCGTTGAAGCGGTCAAACTTGGCGCCTGCCACTATCTGGCCAAGCCGTCAGACACCGACGATATCGAGGCAGCCTTTGAACATGTGGCGGGCCGTACTAACCTGAAAGTGACCAATCGCGCCACCTCCATCAAGACGATGGAATGGGAAAAGATCCACCAGGTGCTAGCAGAAACCGATTTCAACATCTCCGAAACCGCGCGCCGACTGGGTATGCATCGACGCACTCTGGCCCGCAAACTAGAAAAGAGACCGGTCAAATAGCCTCCGATTTGGAGCGCGACGTGGAGTGTGGTAACGACATAATCTTTTGTGCCCTGCGCTGGCCAAGCAGAATAAGTCAACTGGCTAGACTTGAGGATCACCCTTGAAAGCACTTTCCGAAGTTAATCAGGCCGTTCAGCATCGGCCCTCAGGATTCAATTATGAAATCGACAGCTCTTGTTCTTAAGTATTTCGTAGTTTGCAGTGCACTGGCCATTGCTCCGGCGTTATGGGCTGAATCTGCAACTTCAGATAAAAACTCAGACGACCAATATCTGTATCATCCCGACAAGTCTAAACAGACCGACTTCAATACCGATGTGCAGCCGTTACATAAAGAATCGTTACAAGGGTTCGACTGTATGGATCGGGACGGCGATGGTTATCTATCAATGAGTGAACTTGGAGCACGGGGTGAATGCGTTGAAAATGCGGCAGAAAGAGGTATGGCAACGTCAAGGAGAACCTCTCTTGTCTTTGATCTGATGGATGCTGACCGCGACCGGCGTGTTAGCAAACGGGAATTCAATATCTGGAACGAAATGCGATTGCAGCAGAATTGATCGTCGAGTATGACTAAAAACCTTCGTATGAAGGAAAACAGGTTGCGGTTGGAAAGGCATCTATATACGTAGCTGAACGAAGAGTTTAGTACTTTGTATGGAAGTTCAGTACTTTCTGTGGCGATTGTTTAGTACTTTGTGTTATCGTCCACCAGTTCCGGGGCGGGCCTGCGGGGCGGCAGTTATCCACAACTGCGCATAATGTATATTATGTTAAATACGATGCAGTGTAACAAAAAGATTATGTAACCATTCCATAGAATCGAGTCGTATTCCGCCCCACATTTCAGATTTTGGGTTCGATCACAATGGCCTTTACTCTGGAACGACAAACTTTGAATCAGATCCGTGACCTCAAATTCATTGCGGTCGCTCCCTCTTCTTCAGCAGCCTTCCAGAATTGGCACTTCCCTGAGCACTCTCTCAAAGCCAGCTCTTCCTAACCTGCCCCCAGCCCAAAGTGCTCTGCCAGGTACAGAGTTAGTATGAATGGGATTTATTTAGAAAGTGTCAAATTGACTGCTGCTGGTCGCCAGCAGAGCGAGGTAAGGCAACCTCAACACACAATCCAGGGCTATTGTCGAGCAACCTCAGGCGGGCTTCGTGTAGCTCCGCGATCGCGAGAGCATGAGATAGCCCTAGACCATTACCGGTCGTTGTACGCGAACGCTCCAAGCGGTAAAGGCGTCGTAATACGTTGTCACGTTCCCCTTCTGGAATGCCTGGCCCATTATCGGCAACTCTCAGCACAATTTCTTGCGGGTTGAATGCTAGCCCAAGCGAGATGCTTGACTCAGCGGGTGTGTGTCGCAGCGCGTTCTCTATTAGGTTCGCAGTTAGTTGGCCAAGAAGTGTCTTGTCTCCGCACACAATAACGGGCGTTTGAGGCAACATATCCATGGTCAGGCGATGACCGCCTTCTTCAGCGGCTGGCTCATAGATGTCAACGAATGTTGATACGATCTGTCTGAGATCTACTGCATCGAAACGCGATTTTGCACTTCCCCCTTCGATCTGGGCAATCACCAGTAGCGACTGGAATACGGCAGCGGCCCGCTCGGTTTCGGTGAGCGCACGATCAGCGAGATCGGCCTCGGGAGTGCCCTTCGCAATCCCGGCGCGAAGGTTCTTGAGAAGCACGAAAATCCGCTGTATCGGTGTCTTCAGATCATGAGCGATATCGGTCGACACTTGTCGCAGTGCAGACATGGAGGCTTCTTGCGACGCCCCCATTCGGTTGATCCCGGCACCGATCCGTGACAGGTCATCGTTATGGTCAGCGCTTGGAACTCGCGCGGACAGATCGCCCCTCGTCAGCTGTGCAAGCGTAGACTCGATATGACGCACCCGGCGCGCGGAAACAAGAGCCATCCAGACACCGGCACCGAGTGAAATCAGCAGGGTTGGGAAGATGGCAAAGGAGAGCAACCCGACGAACGTTTCCCGCAGATCACTGATTGATGAGCGGCTCTCTCCAACAATGAGGACTCCCGAAGCCATGGCCTTGGTGCGAAAACTGTAGCCGTCATCACTTAGTTCTCCACTTGCATCGCGCGCTCTCAGATCGACCTCGCCGCTGCGCATCTCTGCGCGAGCGTTACCGAAGCTTCGTCCATCGGGTGTGTTAAAGACGATAACACGCTGCTTCGGATCGACGTCTGCAGCCTCTGTCTCTATCAAGGCGCCGAAAGTGCCAGGGTCGTTTGTCTCGCTTAATCGGGCAACCTGTTGCTCGAGAGTGAGGTTGATCTGGTCTTCCGATTTACTGAGGAGCTGCAACCATGCAAATCCAAGGGTTGCAAAGTTTACGATCACAAAAACGGCAACGAGTCCGAGCGCCAGCCTGACCTGCGAAGACCGCAAAAGGTGTCGGATGCGAGCGAGGCCCATAGTGTTAGTCATTGATTCGATATCCGGCACCGCGGACTGTCTCTATCAGTTCTTTCTCAAACGGTTTGTCGATCTTGGCGCGTAGCCGACTGATATGAGTTTCCACCACGTTGGTTTGCGGGTCGAAACTGATGTCCCAGAGCGCTTCGAGAAGCATAGTGCGCGTCTGGACCCGCCCCTTGTGACGCAAAAGATGTTCAAGCAGCGCAAATTCGCGGGGCAGCAGGTCGATTTCCCGGCCAGCGCGGGTCACCTTGCGGCGACCTGGATCCATGCTCAGATTGTCGGCAGATAAGACGCTTTCCTGGATGATGGCTGCCGGACGCCGTGCCAGGGCCTGAATGCGGGCCAGGAGTTCGCCGAATACAAATGGCTTGACAAGATAGTCATCGCCACCCGACTGTAACCCCTCGATGCGGTCGTCAACGCCGCCAACCGTGGTGAGAAAGATTGCCGGTGTTGTCACCTTCGCTGCGCGCAGCGCCTTGACCAATGACAGTCCGTCAAGGCCCGGCAACATCCGGTCGACAACGAGCGCATCATAGCCCGCGTTCATGGACTGCCCCAAAGCCTCACGCCCATTGGCGACCTGATCCACGATGTGCCCCTCCTGTCGGAGACCCTTTACAATATAGTCAGCGGTTGTTTGGTCGTCCTCAATGACTAAAACTTTCATGGATGGGGGCTCTCCTCCAGCTTTTATGCGAGTTCAGCTTAGGTCATTGAAAACTCTGGCGTCACTTTTTGTGGCCAAGTCGTCTGGCGCCTGACCCAAACGGATACCGATAAATAGCAGCACACCAATAAGAATGCTCATCGCCGCTGCAATAAAACCGAACCCCAAGCCGGCCAAGATAACGAGCAAAAAAGCGGCGCGGGCGCCAAAAGTCTTCAGCGTGTGGATCATGGTCTGTCTCCTTAGATTATCGTTGCGAGAACGGCAGTCTGACGTTGATGGTATTCAACGGTCTGTCAAAACCATTAACACCCTGTAATCTCATTCGAGTTGTTCCTCGTGGGTGACAAAAGTCAAAACAACTGAAGTGCATAAATAAAGGATTCCGAATGGAGCAACGCTGCCACTTTCACGATCGTAGATAGGTCAGCCTGGAAATAACAGAATTTTAACCTCCAGGACAGCTGGCTGGCAGGCTAGGCCTCTAGATTGGGAGTCATGGCAGCGATGGTCGCTGTCTGACAACCAAAGGTAAAACCAATGAAAATTCAACCAAAATCCCGTTTCTCCCGTCTTACGATGGTCACTCTTGCTGGAACCATCGCCCTTGGCGGATTAGGCGCAATGTTTGCACACGCCGAGAGCGGCCGAGAGGACGCGGCGCACGTCCAGGCGATCTCTACCGCCAAATTAACACTGGCCGACGCGGTTCGCACGGCCGGGAAGGCTGGCCAGGGCATCGTGACGGGTGCTGAATTTGAGGTGAAAAATGGCAGCACTTGGTACGAAGTAACGACCCAGAAGGGCTCTAACGAGGTCGATCATCGCATTGACCCAATGACCGGAGAGATTCTCGCCAGCACGTCTGGTGCCCAAGAGAAGGACGGCGACAGCGGTACCGAAGAGGCGCAGGAGTTCTCTGCCATCCAGGGCGCCAAGTTTTCCCTCTTGAAAGCGATCTCGGAAGCCGAAGCCCAGGGGAACAAGGTGCTTGGCGCAGAATTCGAGCATGAAGACGACAAGCTGGCCATTGAACTCAGAGTCGCGGACGCCGCAGGCGTGGTATCCGAACGCATGATCGCTGCCGACACCGGCTCGGCGATCCCGGGTGATCAGGATGACCGCGAAAACGATGATGGCGAATCGGCTGAAGATCACGAAGGCTAACCGCCGCAAGAAACCAGACTGCCGCCTTACGGGGCGGCAGTTTGTTGATCAACACACCTGAGTTGCGAATCAAAATGCCATGCACAGATATGAAACGGTTGCGGAAAATGCCTTATAGTGACGGCCATACAATCAATTAGTTGTCACAAACCCTCAATCTGAGCCCTACCATGATGGATTCGATTACTCAGGCAGCCCTGTCTCTGGCTCAAAGTGCTGGAGTATGGGGCTACTGGTTTGCCTTGCTCGCGGCACTGGCGGAAACGGCGTTTCTCCTCGGCCTTCTGGTTCCCGGCTCAGCATTGCTGTTGTTGATGGGAATGCTGGCTGGACAAGGGGTTTTCGACCTTGGCGATCTGCTGTTTTTCGCTATCGCGGGCGCCACGCTTGGGGACAACCTGAACTACTTTCTGGGGCGTCGATATGGGCGAAACTGGTTGCGTCAGGACCGTTGGTTTCTGAAAGCAGAGCACATGGGAAAAGCTGAGAGGTTTTTTCATAACCACGGTGGAAAAAGTGTGTTTCTGGGGCGTTTCGTACCTTCAGTAAAGGAGATCATGCCATTCATTGCTGGCATGGCTGGCATGGAACGACGTTCTTTCATGATCTGGAACCTGGCCGGTGCCGTAGGCTGGAGTGTCCAATGGATCCTGCCAGGCTATCTGTTTTCGCAGTCCTTGTCCCTTGCCCAGGCCTGGCTCTCTCGCGTTGGCGTCATGGCGCTGATTCTGGTCATCGTGCTGGTTCTCCTTTATGGACTGCGCTGGTCTCTGATGCGTTATGGACCCAGTGGCTTTCAGTTTCTCCGGTCAATTGTTCGATCAGTGGGCGCCGCAATTCATCAAAATCCGGAAGTTGTGAACCTGGCCCGACGCTTCCCCAAGGCCACCCGCATAATCAAACGGCGCTTCAGCCGCGATAGTTGGAAGGGCTTGCCAGTCACGCTTGCGGGCGTCTGTGGACTCTATGTTCTTTTCGTTTTCGCAGGGTTGGCAGAAGACGTAGTTACAGGCGATGCGGTTACCGCAATCGACCTTCGCGTGAATTCACTTTTGGCCAGCATTCAAACACCATTTTTTAACCAGTTTTTCTACGCCGTAACGTCACTTGGCTTTTGGCCTCTGGTGGTTAGCGGTATGTTCACTGCAATGTTCTGGCTTTGGTACCGCGAGCAGTCTGCGCTTATTTTTCCATTAATTGTTTCGGTTGGAAGCTGTGAACTGCTGACCTTGTTCAGCAAGCTGTTGTTTCATCGCCCCAGACCAGTTGCTGGCTTGATAGACACAGCAGGTTTCTCGTTTCCAAGCGGGCATGCCAGCATTAGTGTTGCGTTTTATGGTTTTGCCATTTACCTGGCGATGCGTTCTGCCCGGCTTTGGCGTACACGCCTTAATCTGCTGATTCTGGCCTTGCTAGTGGCATTTTTGATCGGGTTCAGCCGCATCTACTTGGGAGTTCATTATTTCAGTGATGTGGTTGCCGGTTATCTTGTCGGTTCGATGGGGTTATTGCTGGGCATTGCAGCCACCTACCTGAACCCGATTCCTGAACGTTGGTTTGAGCAAAAGTTCGAGCTTGCTCCAGCGTTGAGGCTGGCTGGCGCTATTAGCGGTTTTGCTGCCTTTGCGGCTTTGTTGCTAATGACAAACGCGGGAAAGATCCCCTTAACGGCGCAGCCTGAATCGGTGAACCGACCAATGGTTCAGTCTGAGTTTCCGCAAATAGTGTTGCAGGACAACTCCAACCAGGCCAGTTCAGTCTTTGGCAACCCCGAAGCACCAATCAACACAATTTTCGTGGCCCGCAACCTCGACCAAATTCGTACCTGTTTGTTAGCTGCTGGATGGTTAGAGGCCGATCCGATTCATTGGGGGAGCGTTGTCAATGCCTATCTGAAAGTGGCTCAGGAAGAAGATTATCCGACAGCTCCCTTGTCGCCTTGGTTCTGGAACGCAAACTCCCAAACTCTGGGGCTGGTTCAGCCAGGGCAGCAGGGCCGGGTTTTCGACCGGAGTTTCCTTCGAGTCTGGAGTACGAACCATGCGCTGAATACCGGTGAAGGGCTATACGTTGCGACAGTTGGCCGGGAAGAACGAGAGCCTTGGCATCTCGTTCCGCAATCCCTTCCGAGTTTTAACCAGGAGCGCGAGATATTGGCTAGAAAGCTGCGTGCAGGACAGGTGACGAACGACGTTTACGAGGTGCCTTACCCGGACACTACCAGCAACACCTCGGGAATCAACACCCCGCCTTATGATGGCGATGTCAGCGTGATCAACTTGGCAACAGAGTGCCAGTAAACTCACTTCAGGAACCCATAAACGCACCGAGACAATGAATGATGTCATGGTGCTGGCATGTCGTCCGGCTTGGTTTTGCTTGGGATGGAACCTTTAGCGGCCACCTTTTCGGAAATGTCGTTGGAGCTGTTACCAATGATGGATTGCAGCGCGCCCTCACCTTTCTAAATGCGCGACCATAATCCAGGCCATCTGGCGATACATTTTTTTCCTGCCCAGTCGCATCCCTCCTGAACGTTCTGATCTGTTTCGCTCTGCATCTCAACTATTTGAAATCCCCGTTGCTCCGGCATGGCTCCCAACCACTGTAGCTGTCGCCGCATTAAATCGCGGTTCTAATCACCGCTGATTGATTCTTGCATTTCACCTTCTCTTTGGATAACAAACGACGAAAAAGCTAAGGCATTATCAACTCTTACCCACTTGGTCCCGATAAGTCTCAAGATCACTCCGCAATGGCTCCAGGTCATAGCCGACTGCGCTGGCTTTGCCAAGTAGATCCGCGACCGAAGAATAAGCCGCATTTGCATAGGCCCACAAGTGGATGGCGCGCTTACCGGTGCGGCAATAGCCAAGTACCGGGTCCGTGGATAATTGCAAGGCGCTGGCAAAAGCCTCGATGTCTTCAGGGGCGTACTTCCCCGGTTCGACCGGAATCTCGTACCAAGTAATGCCGAGCGACTCTGCCTTGTTTTTCAAGCTTTCGGTATCAGGCTGGTCGTCCGTTTCATTTCTCGGTCGGCTGGCAATAATCGTGCGGAAACCCGCGTTTGCCAGTTGTTCAATGTCGTCAATACCAGGTTGCGCCATTACGCTGAATTGGTCGTCAACTTTTTTAATATCCATGGATATCTCCTTCAAGGATTCGAGGGTTGAGCTCTTTGAACAAAAGAGGACCTCCTGGCGACCCACCAGCCGGCGATCATTGCCAACAGCATGGCAATAAGCGGGTATGAAGGGTTACTGATCGACGCGAATGCCGGCCCCGGGCAATAGCCCGAAAGTCCCCAGCCGACTCCAAACAATGCGGCTCCCACGACGAGCTTCCCGTCCAGGTCATGGCGAGTTGGTAATCGGAAGCTATTGCCCCACAGCGGTTTGGCTTGACGGAGTACCACGCGATATCCGATAAACGTCGTTATTACCGCACCGCCCAGCACGAATAGCAGTGTGGGATCCCAGGCCCCGAAGATGTCTAGAAACCCTAAAACACGTGCGGGATCCGTCATACCACCAAGCCCAAGCCCGACGCCAAAAAGTAACCCGGCGATATAGCCAAAAAAAGCTTTCATGGGGCACCTCCGATCACATGCCGGGTCAGGAAAACGACGACCATGGCTGTCAGAAGAAAGACCAATGTCGCGACCAGCGAACGCTGCGACAACCTTGCAAGCCCGCAAACGCCATGGCCACTGGTACAGCCGCTACCGACACCAGTGCCGATGCCTACAAGCAGTCCTGCGACCAGCATCAAAGGGACTTCGCCGGACGGAGCGCCAATAACAGCCTGTGATGAGTCGGCGACGTTGCCAACGCCGCCAACGAGCATCAATAGTACCGGACCACTCACCAAACCAAGCAGAAACATCAATCGCCAACCCAGCTCATCACGGTTGGGCTTATCCAGAAAAAGACCGGCAAGGATGCCACTTATGCCAGCAACCCGACCAAGCGTCGCCATCAGAAAAACGGCAGACAGGCCGACGAATCCGCCCCCAATCAGGCCTTGAATACTCGCAGTCCAGTCCACTGAATCTCCCCATGTCATCTCAATTCGAACTCTCGTGTATTTCGTCGCCGAGGGCTTCCCACGCATGTTTGGCTGATAAATGAATGCGGCTATCAGCCAGCGCTTTCCCGAGACGCGTATGGTGCAGGCGATCCATAACCGGACCTTTTACCTCAGCCAGGTGCATGGATACACCGGTTGCGCGAAAATCCATTTCAAGGTGCTCAAGCATCTCCAGTGCGCTGGAATCAACGTAGTTAACCGCCGACATCAACAATACAACATCCTGGACATCTTCATTGCACGCTACTTTCTGCATGAGGTAGGTCTCCACTGCGTTGGCGTTGGCAAAATAGAGATTCTCATCGACTCGAATAATCAGGACTGAGGGCAAGGTATCGACCCGATAGCGGTTCACGTTGCGAAAATGGTCGGTATCCGGCACTCGTCCAAGTATGGCCATGTGCGGTTGGCTGGTTCGCCACAAATATAAAACAAGTGATAGGCCGATACCGATGAGCAGGCCGGATTCGATGCCCAGAAATGGCACGGCCAAGCCGGTAGCCAGCAGGGCTATGCCATCGGCACGATCGTAGCGCCAGATCGCCACTGCGCCGGAAATATCAACTAACTGCACTACGGCAACAACGATGATGGCCGCCAGCACGGCGTTGGGCAGGTAATAGAACCAGTTCGTAAAAAACGCTGCAACCACGGCAACCAGAGTTGCCGTCACGATGGCAGCAAACTGTGTGCGGGCACCGGCATCGAAGTTGACAACTGAACGCGAAAACCCACCAGCGACCGGCATCGCACCGCCAACTGCTGCAGCAATATTGCTCATGCCCAGCGCAGTAAGCTCTCGATTGGCATCGATTTTCTGGCGCCGCCGGGCGGCCAGAACCTTGGCGACCGATACGCTCTCAACATACCCCACCAGTGCGATGAGAACGGCGGAAGGTAGTAGTGCAACCCAACCTTCAGCGCTCAGAAAGTCAAGGTCGGGGACTGGCAGTCCGCCAGGGATTGCGCCAACGACCGAGAGACCGTACCCCTCTGCCTGGCTGACACCCGCCACAACGGTCGAGCCGATCACAATAACAAGCGGGGCCGTCCTGCCAATAATGGCAGCCGTGCTATGCGGTATACCGCGGGCAACGAGAAATCGCGCCATTGGTTTGCGCGCGAGCAGCAATAGTAGAATCGATATCAAGCCAAACAACAGAGTCGGGACATGAACGTCACCGATACGCTGAAAAAACCGAACCACCGTTGCGAACAGGTCACCGCGCTCAAGTTGGATTCCGCTCAAGTGTTTGAGCTGACTGCTCACAATGAGTAGCGCCGCGCCGCTGGTAAAACCAGACAGCACAGGATGACTGATAAAACTGACCAGGGTACCGACTCTGAAAATGCCCATCAGCAGCAGGAGTGCGCCGGTTTCTGCGGCCAGAATCATGGCACCTGCAAGCGCCGCCTCACTACTCTCATTGCCAAAATGCGTCGACAAGGCGTTGGCCACCATCAATGCAGCCACGGCCACAGGTCCAACCGCCAATGTCCGACTACTGCCAATTAACGCATAAACAATGGGTGGCAGGATTGACGCATACAGCCCCATTTCTGGCGGTAATCCAGCAAGCATGGCATAAGCCATACCTTGAGGGACCAGCAAAATGGCGGTGATGACGCCCGCGAGGACGTCATCTGACAGATGAGCTGCCCCTGAGCCCCGCATCTGTTTCAGAAGCGTCACTACTGCTTGCCACAGGCCAGATTCGCCGGCACGGCAACATCCATCAGCTTGGGATCGGGCAAATCCAGATTATTCATAATCTGGGCGTACTCGGCTTCCGATTTGCCCGCCAGGCGCGGGTTGTAATGTTTTTCCTCGTAGATGGAAGAACTCAACATTCCTTTGTAGTCGTGGGCCGGATACACCAACGTATCATCGGGCAAGCAGAACAGCTTGTTCACGATGGAGTCGTAGCTTTTACGCGGATCGCCGCCCTGGAAATCCGTTCGGCCACTGCCGCGAATCAACAGTACATCGCCCGTGAAGACCGCCTGCTGACTGCCCTGGTTCCAGTAAAAACTGAAGGATTCATCCGTGTGGCCCGGCGTGTATATGGCTTCCAGGCGGATGCCATCGATATCAATCCGGTCACCCTCTGACACATGCTCTGACACGCATTCCGCGTTCGTAAATTCACCCATGATGGTGACGCATTGGGTGGCGTCACGCAGAGCGCCCAGGGCCGTGACGTGATCAGCGTGAGTGTGGGTGTCTATGGCCCGGACCAGTTTGAGATCAAGTTGGTCGATTAACCCGAGGTAAGCGTCTGTGGACTCTTTTACCGGATCAATAATCACCGCTTCCCGCCCGCGGCCTGACGCAATGAGGTAAGTATAGGTGCTGGACGTTTTGTCGAACATTTGACGGAACAGCATAAAGTCTATCCTTGCGATGCGTACAAACTGATCTAAGCTTGTAACTAAACGTAATAAATACCTGAGCTGATGTCAATCTTGAAAGGGGGGCACGTGATGTCCAACCAGCCTCAGCTGACGGCTCATCTTAGGTTCTCGTTTACATAATGTTGCGAGAAATATGGCCGTGTTATGTGTGCGAAATTTGATAGCAGTATAAAATGTTCAACGGTGGCTACTTGCTCCCCTCCTCCTGCCAGGTAATGCGGGTGTGGTAGTGTTTTAAGTCACTGGGCCGCTTATACTTGCTTATACGATGAATGCAGCTAAACTCCTATTCAGCTTGCATTTTTAGTCGCTGTTTGGCTAAAAAGTGTGCCTTCCCTGGCAGATAACCGTCGGGTTTGTCAGTAGCGGGTCCGGGAGTGCAATCATTGACTGAATCGTTTCAAATAATATTAAGAGTAAAGTGCTGAGATTGCGCATGCAGCAACGTCTATCGCCCCTAAGCAGAGCCCTACGCCCCAAGGTGGTTGCCGCCGTTATTTGCTATTCAGTTTCCCCCAATGTTTTTGCCGCAGATGATTCGCTTTGGGACATTCCCCTGGAAGAGCTCGGTCAAATTCGTGTGGTCTCAATTGCCTCTGGAACCGAAACACCTCTGGATAAAGCCGCTGCGATCACTTCGGTTATTAATGCTGATGATATTGCGGCCATGGGCGCCACGGACTTGGACCAGGTGCTTGAAACAGTGCCTGGGCTCCATGTGAATCACTCTGATCAAGTATTTTCTCCGAAATATGTATTTCGTGGCATCACCTCTAGCAACAACGCACAGGCCTTGTTGTTAATTAATGGCATTCCTACAACCACGATGATGTATGGAAATCGTGGTAACACTTGGGGAGGTATGCCTGTAAAGGCAATCGAACGAATCGAGGTTATCAGAGGACCGGGCTCAGCCCTTTACGGAGCAGACGCTTATTCCGGAGTCATAAATATCACCACGAAGGGCCCGCAATCCTTTGACGGTCAGACAATTGGTGGCAGGCTCGGTAGTAATAATACACGTGGTAGTTGGCTGGAGTCGGGGCACCAGATCGGTAGCCTGGAAATGGGCTTAGTCTTGGAATACCAGACCACAGATGGCTGGAACGACACTGTTGAACACGACGCACAAACAAACTTCGACGAGATATTTGGTTCTTCAGCATCCCTTGCACCAGGACCTGTAAATACAGGTGTTGACCAATTGGATGCTCGCTTTGAAATGGGTGAAGAACAGTGGACGCTTCGTGCAGGTCTGCAAGACCGTAGCAATCTGGGGACGGGGCCCGGGATTGCACAGGCACTGGATCCGAGTGGCCAATACTCTTCTCGCCGGTTGAATGTGGATTACAGCTATCGTTGGCCTAATCTATTGGAGGGGTTCGATCTGGAAGCCAGGGTTTCCTATTTTAATATCACTCAAGATCCTGAGAAGAACACTGTACTATACCCGCCGGGTGCCTTCGACGGTGACTTCCCTGATGGCTTGATTGGGAGTCCTGGATACAAGGAGAATCAGACACGACTGGATCTGAGCGCAGTTTACCGAGGCCTCGATAATCATCGCATACATACCGGTTTCGGTACCTTTTGGGCCGATCTCTATGAGGTGACTGAACGCAAGAACTTCAATCCGGATTTCAGCCCTAAGGGTAGCGTGGTGGATGTCTCTGATGATCCAAACGAAGTATGGATGCCCGAAGAAGACCGGACGAACTACTACATGTTTGTGCAGGATGAGTGGAAGCTCGCACAGAACTGGCAACTTGTGAGTGGCATTCGTTTTGATGATTACTCCGACTTTGGAAGTACCATTAATCCTCGAGCCGCTTTGATATGGGCTACAACCGACACAATTACGACTAAAATTTTATATGGTCGGGCATTTCGAGCTCCATCATTAAATGAGCTGTATGTTTCCAACAACCCGGTCTTTACGGGGAACGACGAGCTTGAAGCTGAAACAATCGATACCTATGAAATCGGAGTATCCCATCAAGTTACATCGCGCGTGCTCTACGGCATAAACCTGTTCTACTATGAAATAGATGATTTGATTAACGCTATACCAGTGACGGGGTTTATTTCGAGTCAGTACCAAAATGTCGGCCAAAGGACTGGACATGGTGGGGAACTTGAAATCACCTATCAGTTATCTGACGATCTTTCCCTAAAGGCTAATTACGCCTACCAAACCGCTAAAGATGAACGTACCGGCCGATCTGTAGGCAATGCGCCAAACCATCAGATTTATACTCGCGCTGACTGGTCTCTATCGCCCTATTGGTTCCTCAGCTCACAGGTTAACTGGGTAGGCAAGCAGAAAAGAACGGCTGAAGATCAAAGGAAACCTGTATCAGGTTCCGCTACCTTGGATATGACCCTTCGGACAAAGGGATTATGGCGCGGGCTAGATTTTTCGCTCTCTGTTAAGAATATCTTCAATGAGGATGTGAGAGATCCTAGCCCCTTTGCCGAGCCAAGCGCGCCCATTCCAAACGATTTCCCAATGCCAGGACGTCGCTTGATAGGGGAGCTCTACTACAATTTTTGATAGCAGAGACCGAGTTCAACCCTCCCAATCCCGTTTGCCAGTACCGTTGTATACAATGCTTTCACAACGGACAGGGAAGAAGCTACCTTCAGGACGGCGCGTCGTATCAAGAAAACAGGGCGGCATTCCTGCGATGAAGCAAGGTGACATAATGAGCTGGTACTCCTCACAACTAAATCCTATATCTGCAGCCAAAGCGGCGTGAACGGCAGCAATGTTCATCGAATACCCGTACGTCGTGTTCAAGTGTTCGTAGACCGAAAAAGCCATCTTGAGGTAGCGCCCCTCAGAGAAGCCATATTCGTTTGCTTTGTCCAATGTGAAGGCAATGCGTTCGTCTGTTGTCGCGAGCGGCCGCCCATAACCATATAGAATTCGCCCCAACGATTTTTCGTGGTCAACGAATTCCTCCAACATTCCTCCCCCATCGCACCATTTACCTGCTCTGTAGAAGAAATCAAGGGCTCTAACCTCCGGCCGACGGCCGTATATAGAGGCTTCCGAAATACTTAATCCCGCCATGAGCCCCAAAGACGGCGTTGTTCGAACGGAGCCTGCCAAAGCCGCAACGTGATTGGGCCAGATAGAGGGATCGGGATAGCTGGTGCCGACCCAATAAGAGTTAAGCATCTTAGCGACATTCTCTCCTGGATCTTTTCCAAGAATACAGTACAGGTAGAGGTGTAGCCATTCCAAGTGATCCAGCTCATGGTGGAGGTCCTTACCATGCATAACAACACGTTCGGTCAAGAAGGCTTTTCCGATACGGGTCAACCAGTGACTTTCTGTTTCAAGTAGCTGCTCATGGTTCATTGTCTGCCCTCCTCGTCTGGATGTTTAAACGGCCCTGGGTCATCCTCCAGTTCAATGGCGGAGCTATAAAATGGGAACTTTTTCCATCCCATTTTGCGTTGTTCCAATGCATGGACAGCCGCACCGGGCAGCCTCAGCATCAGATAAAGCATGCTGCCCTGGTCGCGGTCCAGACCAAGATCAACGAACGCTGCCGCAGCAACAGACGTTATGGAAATTGGGCACCCAAAGAACTCCTCCAAGGTACAGCGTTGTTTTCTCAGCCAGTGTAACGCGCCTTCCTCCGGCGCAAATTGCACCAAAAGTTCCAGCGACTGTAGGAGCGTGGTTGGAAGCTGATCCCCATTGGGATCAAACCCTGGCGGGTGCTCTATCGCCGGCCATATGTCAGCTCTTTCATCTTCTTCAGGGGCCTGCAGCCTTGTTTTCCAACGATCAACGTCCTGACCACATTCCTCCCACAAGCGGATACAAATCTCCAGCTCCTGGGAGCCGCCATACAGGCCAGACCCAACAGCAAGTGCTGACATAAGTGCGGAGCTGTGGTTGGTGGCTGCCACGCCACCGTTCATAGCTGCACGAATACTTGCTTCCTTGGGGCCCTGGTTGGCGAGAACCAGGGCAAGCTTTTCAAGCAGCGCAGCTTCGTCCGGCCGGGGCCTTTCACCCTTGAACATCAATAACAAATACTCAAACCAACTCGCCTTTGCGATTACCTGGCCATACACATCATAGCCATGACAGTAGCTGGCCTTAGCTGCAAACGGGTTGGTATCTTCCGGTTCTTCAAACCAGAATTCAGAGTGATAGACGTAATCTGAGGGCACGTGATTTCCCCTAGGTTATTTGTCGTTGGGTATCGAGCCGGTTAACACCTTCATCCTCGATCCCAATGGAGGCACCTGATCACTATCGACGATGATATCCAGAAGGCAAGGGCCGGGACGTGACAGGATTTCGGGAATGTCCAGATCTATCAGCTGTTCCATGGTCTGAACTTTGTGGGACTCAACACCCAATGCTTTTGCCATCATGGCGAAATCCACACTTGGAAGTTGAGTGCCTACCTGTTCTCCCCCGCTCAGCTTCTGTCCATGATTGACCATGCCCAATGAAGCATCGTTCAGAACGAGCATCAATACATTCAGGTTTTCCTGGAGCGCAATCGTCAATTCCTGGCCCGACATCAGATAGCTGCCGTCTCCCGTAAAACAGACAACCGGCTTGTCCCGGTTGGCTGCGGCCATCCCTATAGAGCTACCGATCGCCCAGCCCATTGCGGCAAATCCCAACCCAATATTGAACAGATTCCTTTCGGCTGGCATACCTTTCGGGCGCCGAACGTTCCAGTAGTGAATCCCCCACAGGAAGCTGTTCCCGGTATCCATGAGGACTCGGGAATCCTGTGGGGAGACTGTACTCATGAAATTCATCAGTGCCTGGGCTTTAATGCGTCCCGATCTTTCAAGACAAACCTCAGGTTCATCAAAACGCATATTCTCCGGCAAAGAAAGTTCACTGGTCACAGGCAGTCTGGACTTTCCAGTAGGGTCACCAATCAATTTATCCGCGATCGGTCCAAAAACGAGTTTCGGGGAGCCCAGAACTACCAACCTCGCCATTGTTGAACGGCTGAGATGTGATGGATTGCTGGAAATATGAATCAGGCGCTCTGACAGTATGGTGGTCGGGTCCCACCCACACGTAGATACTTCATCAAGGGCTGTACCGATGGCTACCACGCGATCCGCGTTCTCCACCTTTAGCGCGTCAGTAGCACTGTTGTGGCCAGCGAAACCGAATACGCCCCTGTAAAGTGGATGAAAGCTATCTACGAGGCCTTTCCCACGCGGGGTGGTAACAAGTAGCCAATGACGCGATTCGGCCAATGCGACCAATATGTCGTTTGCTCCCGTAGCGCCCTCACCCAGTACTAGCGTGACATTATCGGTGCCTTCTAAATCGTCCAGCAGAGACTGGAGGGCCGCCGGGTTGGGAGCTACTTCGTGGTTGAGGAAAGCATTAAGCGCCTGATCCTTTACGTTATCCGGAATCCGATGGCGCATTACGTCCAAGGGGATCGCAAGATGTGCCGGCCCGGGCTGATTGCTCATTGCATGGCTTACAGCCTGGAGCAGTTTGGTTTCGAGTTGCGCTGGATGTGATACCAGAGTGTTGTACCGGGTACATCGGGCAAACATCTCCACTGTATGGATACCCGTGCAGGACGTTTCCTGCAATGACCCCTGGCCGAACTTGTCCAAGGCTGTTTGTGCTGTTATGACAAGGATGGGAATGCCATCCGCGTAGGCCGATGCGACACCGGTTAACAGGTTCGTAGCGCCTGGACCAGCAGTGGAACAACAGACGCCTATTTTTCCGGTTTCACGGGCATACCCTTCTGCCATGAAAGCCGCGCCGGATTCGTGACGAGCAGTAATGGTTCGAATGCCTCCGCGGCGCTCACTTCTTGCCAACGCATCATAAAATGGCTCAATGCTCCCGCCGGGCACCCCAAATACATACTCAACACCCAATCGCTCAAGATAGCGAATAATCAAGTCACCATTTTCGAGCATTGATAATCCTTTTGGAGGTAACGTCCATTGAAGTAAGAATGAAGACAGAGTTTAACTATTCCAGCGGTCGAGGCATGGATATCCCATACCCCTGAGCGTAATCGAGCCCCAGTTCAACCAAACGAGCTCTAACCTCGTCGTTCTCGACGAACTCGGCAACCGTCTTGAGTCCTGCGGAATGACCAATCCGGTTGCATGCGTCGACTATGGATAAATCGATGGGGTCGTCCAGCAAGTTGCGGACGAAACCACCATCAATTTTCAGGTAGTCCACTGGCAGGGCTTTCAGATAGGAGAACGAACTCATGCCCGCCCCGAAATCATCAAGCGCGAATTTGAACCCCCTTTCTTTGGCGGAATTGATGAACCTCTGAGTCGCGTTCAGATTGGCAATTGCGGAAGTTTCAGTAATCTCAAAGCAGATACGCTCCGGGATCAGCTTGTAACGCTCCGCTAATTGACTGATGTACAGAAACAGTTCCGGTTCGTTGAACGAACTTCCTGACAGGTTAATAAAGAAAGTCCCCGTGCTCTCATGGCCAAGGCCCGTGCGGTTAAGGTACTCGAATGCCAGTTCGATGACTTTTCGGTCGATCCTTGTCATCAGGTTGAAGCGTTCTGCTGCGGGAATAAAGGCGCCGGGGAGCACGATATCATCCCCCTCTTTCAAGCGGACCAGGAATTCGGTTCTAAAACCGTCAGAGGCCTCTGGTTGAAGGGCAACCATCTCCTGCTGCCACAGGCAGAAACTGTTGTTTTGCAGAGCTTGCTGGATGCGGCTGGTCCAGTTCATGTCCCGCTCGCGTTGCTGCATCTCAATGTCGTTGGTTTCGTATAGCTGGACATTGTTGCGGCCCCGATCCTTGGCGGCATAGCACGCCAGATCGGCATGACTGAGAAGCTCCCCGGCGCTGTTGTAGTTTTCGTTGATCACAACCATCCCGATACTGAGCGACACCGAAAACGGCTTGTTCTGCCACACGAACCTAAATTCGTGAACCTCTTCGCACAACTTTTCGGCGACTTTCTGTGCATGAACCGCGTCACAACCTCGCAGCAGCACTCCGAATTCGTCGCCTCCAAGGCGAGCCAGGGTGTCGTCAGAGCGGACTTGATGTGACAGCAGTCCGGCGACCTGCTTAAGCAGGTGATCGCCAGCTACGTGGCCGCAGGTATCGTTGATGATCTTGAACTGGTCAAGGTCGAGATAAAGCAGTACATGCTGGCTGCCAGTCTTGTGGGTGTCTTCAAGCGCCTGTACCAGCCGCCGTTCAAACTCCCGACGGTTCACAAGATCGGTAAGGCTGTCATGATAGGCCATATGCTCCAGAGCCGTTTCCGCAACACGCTTGGCCTGGCGCATGAATCCTTCCCGTACTTCCCGGTCAATGGCGGGAATCAGGCGGGACAGATTATCTTTCATGATGTAATCCTGCGCCCCGGCTTTCATTGCCGTAACGGCAACGCCCTCGCCGATGGTTCCGGATACTATGATTACTGGCAGGTCCTTGCAGTATTTCTTGGTCAGCTCCAAGACCCGAAAGGAAGAGAAGCCAGGCATGTTGTGGTCGGTAATGACAATATCCCACTTTCCCCGGCGAAGGGCATAGGATAGACGGTCTTCGCTGTCGACCAATTCATGATAGGGGGCTATGCCCCCTTTGCGCATCTCTCGCAGTAGAAGCAGAGCATCGTCTTCTGAATCTTCGACGATCAACATCCGTAGAGGGCTGGCTGTGTCTGTCAATGGCCTTACCTTATTTAAACGAGCGAACCGCACCTGCCTTGGGTACTTTATTGACGAATAGCCAATAGCGGGCAAGCAACTTCATTTGTTCCGTAAACTCCCGATAATTGATCGGCTTGGTGATAAAGCTATTGGCTCCCAGACGGTAGGCATCCAAAAGGTCTGCCGGTTCATCAGAAGACGTAACCATCACCACTGGCAACCAGTTGGTGAGTGGCGAGGAGCGAATGCCTTTTAGCACTTCCAGGCCGCTGACCTTGGGAAGCTTCACATCAAGCAAAACAAGACCGAGCGAATCCAAATCTTTACATGGGTGCCTGGCATCGTCGCCAAACAGGAAATCCAGGGCTTCCTGCCCGTCTTCCAATACGATAACTGGGCTGTTCTCACTCGCACTCTTGAGAGCACGCACTGCCAGAACCTGATCATCCGGGTTGTCTTCAACCACAAGGATTGAGTGGCCATCCATGTTTTTGTTTGCCCTTTCAACGAATTGCATAAATGGGTTAAACCTGACTACAGTCTAGCCCTGATCTTCGGCAACAGGCAACTTCACAACAAAACTCGCCCCCTCACCCAATTGCGACGTGGCGGAAATATCACCATGATGTCGGCGAACCACACGATATACGGTCGCAAGGCCAATACCCGTGCCGCCGAACTCCGACGGCGTATGAAGCCGATTGAATGCCACGAACAGTTTGTCGATGTACCTCATATCGAAGCCGACACCGTTATCACGAACCTCAACAGAGACCCAGCGCCCTTCCCTTCTGGACACAACTTGGACGACCCGTTTTTCTTCTTTGGCACTGTACTTCCATGCATTCGCGAGCAGGTTCTGGAACGCAACACGCAGCATCCGGCTATCGCCGACAATCCACATACCTGGCTGTATGAGAATTTCCGTTGGCACCTCATCACTGATGCCTTGCAGTTCTTCCGTAATTTCCTCCAGCAACTGACTCAAGTCTATCGTCTGGTTCTCCATGGACTGTCGGCTGACTCGGGAAAGAATAAGTAGCCCGTCGATGAGCCCTGCCATTCGTACACTCGCCGCACGGATTCGCTTCAGGTAATCCTTACCGACGTCATTTAACTGGTCACCGCAATCCTCCTCCAGGGCCTGCCCAAACCCTTCAACGGCTCTCAGGGGCTGCCTGAGGTCGTGGGAGACCGAGTAACTGAATGCCTCCAGTTCGCGATTGGCCATGCTCAGCTCGGAGGTCCTGGCCTCGACGATGCGCTCCAGGCTGTCGCGACTCTCCAGGATGCGGCGATTCTGTTGCTGGATGGTGCTGATCATCTCGTTAAAGGTGTTGCCCAGACGCCCGAGCTCGTCGGTGCCGGACACCGGTGCACGAATGGAATAGTCGTGATCCTGGGCAATGCGCTCGGCAGTCTCTGAAAGCTTGAGAATGGGTTCAGACACTATTCTCTGCAACCTGAGCGCTAAAAACACCAACGCGATCAGAATCACCGCACCGATACCGGAGGCAACAAAAACAAAGGTCCGGATATGACCCCGCAAAACTTCAAGGTGTGATGCGAGGAAAAGCTGCCCGACCACTTCATTGTCCAGTGTGACCGGCATCAGTAACCGGTAGGCGTCCCCGACGAACCCGATTTCCAACGATGGACCCACCGAGGGACATTGTCCTTGCTGCCGACCCGAAAGGGAGGTCATCACATTCCCCTGCTGGTCGTAAACACAGGCCTGCCGGATGGTGTCGATACGCTTCAGACTGGCGATAATACTGCTCAGCTGTTGATTATCCTCAAACACCAGGGCAGCAGCGGACTGCTCCGCCAGAATGCCGGCGATGACATGTAGCTCCGATTCGAGCTGTTTCCGGTAATTCTGATTTTCAACAAAGATGAGGCTCGCGCAGACCAGGGCAATGCCGAGCGCACTGGTGAACAGCGTGAGGAAAAGCAGTTTGGTCTTAAGTCGCCAGTATCGCCTCCGCCCAATCATCGCAGGACCCTCACCGCCAGCTCCAGAAGCCTGGAGTTAATGGTCAGTCCCGCTTCTATTGCGGCTTTCAGGCTAATTTCGAAACGAATGACATTGCCCTGTTTCACGTAACCGACAATGCCGCCCTTGCGAATGAAGTCTGGCAGATCACTAACCGTCAGTACGCCTTTTTGGCTCTGGGCCATTTTGAGCAGTTCGTCGACATTTCTGGACTGAGACTGACCTATAAAGAGTACGTCGCATCCAGCAATATCGGCCACAACGCTGGGGTATCGAAGCTGCAACTCCCTGCCCTGGGATTTGCGACCTCGCAGGGGGGCAAGCAGGTCGCCAAAGGGCTCATCACCATAGATGCACACGTCAAGAGGCTCAGAAACGGTTACCCCATTAGACCAGGTAACAAAGCGTGTGAAGTTATAGAGGAACGCAGCTTTGACTTCATACTCCGAGCGTATGGAAGCGTGCGCAGACGCCAGGCTGAGAGACAGGCTGAGGACTAGGGAAACAAGATATTTCAGGTGATCCCTCACAAGTTGGCCACGAAACGAATAGTCATGTTGATAAATAAATTATATGAGAGCCCGGCACCTACGGAAGGTTAGCACCCGTTTCGCTGGCGTCAACCGTATTGTAAATCTGTACTCCCCCAATAGCATCCATCTGTGTCTGTTTCGCCAACACCGGAGCAATAGAATTTTATTAAGCACCGGAGGTGGAATATGAACATCAACACAGTCCTGTTTCGAAGGCTCAAACGCTATATTGAGAATCAAAAAACCCGCACACGACTGAAAAGACGCCTGCGGGGAATGCCCATGAGAGAGATGGACCGGTTGGCTTGGGACATTGGAACAACCAGAGCCGAACTGCTGCGAGAGGCACACAGCCCGTTCTGGAAGACGTATCGCTGAGGCCTTGCGATGGAGCTCAGCGTAGCGTCTACTCACGCCAGAATGGCTTGTGCGCTTCCTCTGCCAAACTGCCGTAAGGCAACCCGATGTCCTTTTCGATCAGTCGGGTATCCATTTCATACAATGAATTTCTCAACTGGTACCGCCGACTCCAGCGTTCCGCATAGAGTTTGATGGTGGCGATGGCGCGCCTCGGGAAAGCAGTCCGTGAGGGAACACATGTAATCGATGGTGCTTGTCCGAGTGTTTGATTGACGAGGGTGGCTTTCATTTTCATCTTCCTTTAAATATGAACGATGACTACAATGAAACCATTCTCGACCCGCTCTAATAGGTCGTCCATCGACATTATATGAACCCGGTGTTCGGAAAATATGAACATAAAGCTGGACAGGCTCAAGTCCTTTCTTCTGGTCGCTGAAGAGGCCAATCTGACTCGTGCGGCCGCGCGCCGTCATTCCACACCATCAGCGGTCAGCGAACACCTGCGCCAGCTTGAGGATGAGTTCGAAGTTCTGCTGTTCGAGCGGAGTAAGCAGGGAATGTCCCTGACTGCGGCCGGCGAGCGCTTGCTCATGCCGGTTCGCCAGGTGTTTACCGCCGTGGAAGATGTCCGTAACACCGCGATTTCCTTACGCTCGGTGCCTCACGCGACACTCCGTCTTGGGCTGAACTCTCCGCCTGAATACCTTCGCGTAGACGAAGTGCTCCGCCGGAAGACGGACGCCCTCCCTCACCTCAACCTGGAAATGAAAACCCGGTCGTCAACCCAGATTGTCGAGCAAGTGCTTTCAGAAGAGCTGGATCTTGGGTATGCCTATGGCAACTGTGAGGATCCAAGGTTGAAGGTGGTACCACTCACGCCCGTGCGTATTTCCGTTGTCGGCCCTGCGGATACGGAATTCGACACCCTGCCGGCCGACTTCGACTCTCGTCGGCGCCTGCCCTGGGTCTGGCCCAACCGGGACTGCCCGTTTTTTGATTTCATGAAAGACCTGCTCGGCCCTCAGGCAAGTCTCTCCGAAGCGGCCACCAGTTCCGACGACGAGTATTCCACGGTGGTTATGGTCAAATCCGGCATGGGGTTCGGGCTTGTCGAGCGGGAGTTCGCAGAACAATCACAGAGCCGTGGAGGGATCCGTATTTTTGATGGTCCGGAGATGACCACCAACCTCAATCTGATATGCGGCGTGCGAAACTATGAGCGTTCAGAGTTGCGGGCACTATTCGATCTGATCGCGAGTGAATGGAAGCCGTAACGGTATTCTCACGCCTTGGTGAACTTGTTCACCGAACTGATTTTCTCACCATTCCAGATAAACTCGAAATGCGCCGTCTGGATAACACTGTGGATCCGCCTGGGAGTGAACAACCCCCAGCAGGTGTCGCCGGGTTTTCGAACAGAATGATACTGAAGCCCTTCGGAGCCCGCCCTGTAGAGCCTGCGACCAAAACTTCGCGAAGCTGCGTAGCTGTCAGAGTCGTAGATAGCATCTCCAAAGGGTAACGTTGTGGCGTCGTGCAAGGTCATCGTCCCTACCTTGCACTTAAGCCCCCGAAATACCAGCCGATCGTAATCCAAACCGTGAACGCCCTGCCAATAGCTCGACTGGTGATAGGCCACTTCCGCGATCGCTGTATCGATGCTCTCCCCCATATACAGAACGCCATATTGGCCATCGCTGAAGCGGCTGCCCGCTGGGTTCACATGGGTGAACGGGCCGGTAGCGTAGGAGCAGCCAGGAATGCCGAAAGGGATCTCGGCTTTGCGGATCAGGTTGAGATTACCCAACTCGGTTTGAAGACGGGGATTGGTGAGCGCTTGAAGTTCGTAGAGCGCATCAAACTCGTCTTCGTCCGCCACATCGTCAAACAGGCTGATAGGTGGAAACCGTGAATTGATCAGGCGGAACCCGGTGATGCTCTCGGGTGTGATCGTTGACGGCAATTCCTGACTCACCAGAGCCCTCCGCGCAACACATCGATACGCCTGAAAGTCTCATACAAGGCTGCAAACTGGCCTGTGCTGATAATCTCAAGGGGGCTTTTGCCATTGAAGTACGGATTGTCATTTTTCAGCGCCATAAAGCCGTAAACATTCTTCGGATTCTCGAAGATCATCCGCAGGCAGCCGTGAATATTGACCAGATAACTGAGACGTTCAATCTGGTCATGGGTCAGGCTCGCCTGCTCAGGCGCTTTGCGATACTTGTAATACGCCGGGCGGGAGATCTGAAGAATTTTCTGTACCTGATCTGCAGAGCACCCCCAGCGGTCCAGAATATTAAACACGGTCTTCAGGCCAACGCCGGAGACGTTGTTTTTTTCGACGGTTGCGAGTTTCTGCGCGTTACTCATGACGGACACCACTGTTTTCGGGCTTTCGCCCACTGAACACTTGGTATCAGTGTAGACCTTACATGTTATTTTGTCTACGCGAAGAATACCTCGGCAACTCACCCAGCGTGTTCTTCAGCCACGTCGGCCAGGTTCTTGTACTCGCAGTCCTGTTTTGCAAGGAAAGCGTCCGCCGAATCAATCAGGATATTATCGTCGCGCATGAACCGTCGACCCAACAACGCCGGATAGGAAAACTTGCCACGGTCCGTCAGTGAGAACTCCGTCTTGTGACTGGTACCCGCAATACAGAAATCCATGACCACTACAAACCGGCGCTGTGAGGGTGCGCCCTTGCGCTTTATTTTTACCGTACGTTCGACCGGCAGAGTGAACTCCAGAATCACTTCTTCCAGATCTTTACCGTCGGCGTCGTCCTCATCCTGGTGATCTGCTAGCGGCAACTGAAAACTGACCCACTCTTCATCACCTTTCATGAAAGGCTCAACATTGACGGCATGCAATGACGAGGTTTTGGCCCCGGTGTCCAGCCGGGCCTTCATGCGCAAGCCCGTACCCTCGAGTACAAGCCATTCCACGAAGCCAAGCCGCTCCGGCACGGCGCTGTCATTGCTGCTGGTTTCAGCCATGGTGATGGTGGGGAGCAGGATAGCGAGAAGCGCTGCGACAACGTATTTTTTGGAGTCCGTCAACATTCAAAATCCTTTGTGGCGTAGTGTTTGAGTTCAGGAAAAAAGCTCAGGAACCTGCGTTCGAGTTCCTGATTGTGTGTTTTGATCTCCTCGATGATTCCGCCGAATGCATTCCTGAACCGTATGCGATTGGCGACCCGGTCCAGAGCATACCCAATGTTTTCAATATCCCGGTATGAGTGGAACCAGTCGTGGAGCACGATCTGCCGGGTCACCCTCTGCATTTTGTCAGGCATCAACGACGCGTTTTCATCGAGCTCCCGATAGACCTGCTCGATAAAGGTATCGGAATCCACATGACTAAAGCGTTGCCAGTTTCTTAACAGGTAGTGATCGTAGAGGATATCCAGGGCCACACCCGAGAAACGTCGACGCTGAGGAGAGAACAACCGCTTGCTGGCAATGACCTGCGGATGCTGGTCGGTAAACGCATCCACTGCCCTGTGATGCTGCAGACCCACCCTCACGTCCCGAGGCAGCTCTTCCGACACAATGCCTCTCGCGAAGTCCCCCAGCAGGCTGCCCACGCGAGCCTTGGGGGAATCTGGAGCAAGGAAAAGATGGGCAAGGTGATTCAAACTGGCTCCCGGTAGTCATGCGAAAGTTGTCGCGAAACACGGTAGCGACAAATAATGGCGACGAACAGGCCTCCGCCGCCAAAGTGTCATTCTGCCGAGCGTTCCGATCAGAAGTAGAAGGTGACACCCAGCCCAAGACCATCAACGGTGGAGCCGTTCTTGTCATAGTAACGCATGTATTCCACGTTGCCAGACACTTCCGGTGACAGTTCAACATTCACACCAGCGCCATAGGAAAAGTCCGACTCATCCTCGGTGGTGGTACCCAGGAACGACTCCGCTTCCACTTCAACTCGGGTAACACCGAAAATGACGTAGGGCGTTGCAGGCGATTCGTTCGCCAGATTCAGAGTGGCGTAACCGCCGAAAAAATTGTCCAGCGAGTAATCGACGCCGCCAGTACGGTCGTCGTCCACGCCAAAACCACCGCGGGCCTCAAGCCCGAAAAAGGGCGTCACCAAGCCGCCAACCTTCGCGGACAGCGTACCCACATCAACGTCGTCACCGTCGCTCTCGATATTGATAAAACTGTAGTTCAGGCCGGCATAGAGGCTACCGCCGCCGGACTTGTAGACATCAGCAGAGGCGCTTTGGGAGAACGCCATCAGGGGTACTGCGGAAAGACCAAGCATCAGTGCAATCGGCTTTTTCATTTGAATACTCCTTTTGATTCCAAACCGGACTCACAATCCGAAGTTGCATCAGGCTGACGACAAACACCAGCGGCGGGATCCATGTTTACGCGGAATTTACAGCGATTTAATGTACCTGTAAGACCCTGACACACTTCGGGTTCCACCTTGCGAAAGCCCCAAGCCGCATGTATTCTGACGCCGTCTCTCTGTTCAGCCGGCTAGAGCGTCCTTTGAGAAACCTGAACCCCGTAATCTTTATCATGAGCATCATGTTTATACTTCTCAGTATTTTCATGACCTTACCTGTACTTCTTCTCGTAACTTCTGAATCGCCGAATGCCATGGCGTTTGCGGAGTCTGCGGCTATCTGTTTTGGCACGGGATTACTGGGCATCCTCACGACCTACCGACAGCCAAGGGACCTAAAGCCGCGTTACATGTTCGTTCTGACTGTCTCCAGCTGGTTTATCATCGCCCTGCTCTCCTCGCTCCCGTTCTATCTCAGTGACCTCGGACTCACCCTCGGCGAGGCCTTTTTCGAAGGCACGTCCGGCATCACCACCACCGGTGCCACAGTGCTTACAGGCCTGGACTCCATGGACCAGGACCTGCTGCTCTGGCGCTCTGTACTGCAGTGGATTGGCGGCATCGGGATCATCGGCATGTTCGTTGCCGTACTGCCTTTCCTCCGCGTGGGCGGCATGCGGCTTTTTGCAACGGAGTCTTCCGAATGGACGGATAAGGCCCTGCCGCGAATGAAAACCCTCAGTCGTGGCCTGCTGTTGGTTTACGTGGTGTTTTCGGTGCTTGCGGTCACGATCTATTGGCTATCTGGCATGAACCTGTTTGATGCGTTCAATCATGGCCTGACCAGTATTGCGACCGGTGGTTTCTCCACATCCGACATGTCCATGGGCAAATTTGACTCCAACCTGATTCTGTTGGAAGCGACCCTTTTCATGATGATCGGCAGCATGCCCTTCTTTCTCTTTGTTCGGGAGATGCACGGCCAGCACGGGGTGCTGTTCAGGGATCAGCAGGTGCGATTGTTCGTGACCATCCTGCTGGTGGTGCCGGCGTTACTGACTCTTTATCGTTGGTACGTCTCACCGACTGAGTTCGACCTCTTTAACGGGTACGTGTCGACGCTTTTCAATGTCACGTCTGTCGTCACCACAACCGGCTATGCCTCAGAAGATTACTCAGCGTGGGGGCCACTTGCGTTTGTGCTGTTTTTCTTCCTGATGTTTATCGGCGGGTGCTCTGGCTCAACAGCCGGGGGCATGAAGGTGTTCCGCTTCCAACTCTCACTGATCGTACTGAGGGAGCAGCTAATGCGACTGTTGCACCCCAGGGCCGTGTTTACCCGCAACTACAATGGCCGCGCGGTCAGCGACGAAATTATCGCTTCGATGATCGCCTATACCTTTATTTTCCTGCTGTGCCTGCTGATCATAACGGTCGCGCTGGCAGCTCTGCAGCTGGACTTTATCACCAGCCTATCCGGGGCACTCACCGTGCTGACCAACGTTGGCCCGGCACTCGGCGACACAATCGGGCCAGCGGGTACCTTTGCGCCGCTACCAGAGCTTGCCAAATGGATTCTATCGGTGGGTATGCTGATGGGGCGCCTGGAAATACTGAGCGTGGTGATTGTGCTGTCACCAGCGTTCTGGCGAAGCTAAGCAAGGCAGCCTGCCCTGCCAGCTCCGCCAATGAGCGAGAGGTGAGCTTTACAGCACGTTACCGCGAAGGAACTTGCCGATATCGACGATCTCTTCCATACACACGCTGTGTTCCATTGGATAGGTCTGGTAAGTGGGCTCAAATCCCATGTCCTGCAATTTCTCTACGCTTTGCCGGCCCAGGGCCTCAGGTACCATCGGGTCGAAGGTGCCATGATAGATCCTGATGGGGATGTCTCGATTCGCCTCTGAGCGTTTCACGGTCTTTGCCGTGGCAAAATACGTTGACAGGGCAATAATACCCGCCAGGCGCTTCGGATAGCTCAGCCCAAGCTCGTAGGCTACTGCGCCTCCCTGGGAAAACCCGGCAATCACAATATTTTCGCTTTTCACGCCACGCTCGATTTCCCGGTCCACCAGCTTTGCAACGGCGTCTGACGATGCCATCAACTGATCGGTGTCCACTACCCGGTCAATATCCATCGCCTTGATGTCGTACCAGGCTGGCATTGTCATTCCGCCGTTGATGGTAACCGGCATATTGGGGGCGTGGGGGAAAATGAACCGTACTGCGGCATTGTCGGGCAACCCCAGCTCCGGCACAACCGGCTCAAAGTCATGACCGCTGGCACCGAGGCCATGCAGCCAGATAACCGCAGCGGTAGGATTGGGATTGGTTTCGAATTCAATATATTGAAGTTCTTGCACAAAATACCTCGGGTATCAGGAGTGTTCCGTAGATGTATCCTTGGCGCCGTGGCCATTGTGGGCCTCGAGCGCCGTCACCACCGGGTTGGCGTACATATCCAGAAGATAGGGCCGAATCGCCGGGTCGCAGGCATCAAGTCGACGCTCCATCTCCGCTTCAGCCGCTTCAATTTCCGCCGCTGACCAGGCTTCTGCCGTCACGACCGCATCGCTCACAGAGTCTCTGGTGGCGTGTGAATCAGGGTGTATGCCCCGTTGCTGATAGGCCACCAGATTAGACGTATGCAAGTGATAGTTGGCATGCATCTCCCGATCGATCCGGGCAGCCAGTTCCTTTGGCGTGTTTTCGGCATTCGCGATGGGCGCGCCAAAATGTACGTGCACATGTCCTTTGAATCCGGTAAGCCCGCGCATAATCTGGTCGGTATCTTCACCTTCCGCCTTAATGTACTTCCCTGTGCGGGAGCGGGTTTCCAGCTCTCGGGCCTTATCCATATCGCATGGGTCATACTCATACGCAATGGAGACCGGAACGATGTGCAACCGGTTCATGGCTTCGCCGAAGTCCAACCCACTTTTCTTTTGGCTCATATAGAACATTTTTACGATAGCGGGATCGGTGAAATCCAGTCCGTCTTTGGCGCGCCCTTCACGCTGAGCGATCCAGATGCTTTCGTTGTTTTCGATACTGTGATTTATAAACGCTGAAAGCATGATGTAGGCGTCCCGCATTTCACGGGGGCTGGTCATGCTGCGACGAACCACAAAGCTCTTGTTAAGCCGCATCATTTCCGCAAACACGCGGTTCGCCAGCAGATTGTCGCCGATGGCAATACGCGTGGTGTTGAAACCATTCGCAAACAGCAGGTAGTTGACCACCATCGGGTCGAAGACGATGTCACGATGGTTGGAAATGAAAAGGTAAGCGGTCTGCTTGTTCAGGTTTTCCAGCCCACTGTGGGTAACCCGGGTCGTTGTGTGATCAACCAGTTCGCCAACGTAACCAGACAGTCGCGCCTGGAGGTCATCGATACGGGTAACCCCGCCGAAGTGGTCGGCCAGCCAGCGCTTGACCCATACCCGAAGAACCGCCGGTGCCCATTTGGCCAGTGTGGGCGATTTGAAGCGGCCAATCATATCCAGAAATTCCGGGTCCCGAACCAGATTATTGATGGCGGTTCCGGTTTCCTCGTCCGAGTAAGGTCGGATGGCGTCAAATTCCTGCATGAAGTTCCTGTTTGTTGGGTGCAGAAAAAAGGCGCATTGTAGCGTTTATAAGGTTTGTTTGTCTCCGCCGATTCCGTGGCCGGTTTCTGGTATGATGGCTCGCCTGCCAGAACGACACTTTCTGACATCCGAACTAATGCCCTAACGTTTACCCTCAACCAACACCGCTGGCCAAGTCATGGATTTTGCACAACTCAGCACAGAGCGCCCCCGTGTTTCCGATCAGGACCCGGAAGAAGTCCTTCATCGTGTTTTCGGTTACGAGACCTTCCGACCCTTGCAGGGCGACATTATCTGCGAACTGGTTAACGGTGGCGATGCGCTGGTATTGATGCCCACCGGTGGTGGTAAATCACTCTGTTATCAGGTGCCAGCCCTGGTTCGGGCCGGAACGGCCATCGTCATATCACCACTGATTGCACTGATGCAGGACCAGGTGGCGGCGCTGAAAGAACTGGGCGTTAAGGCCGCATTCCTGAACTCCACCATGGATTTCGAACAGGCTCGGGACACTGAAAACGCGCTTATGACGGGTGAACTGGATCTGCTCTACTGTGCGCCGGAACGGCTCATACAGCCTCGCACACTGGACCTGTTGCATGATGCCTCCATTTCCCTGTTTGCCATCGATGAGGCCCACTGTGTGTCCCAGTGGGGGCACGACTTCCGCTCCGACTACCTGGAGCTAAGCCGGCTGGCCCATGAATTCCCGGGCGTACCCCGCATTGCCCTCACCGCCACAGCGGACGAGCGCACCCGCAAGGAGATCGCTGAACGGCTTTCCCTGACCGAAGCCCGACATTTCATCAGTGGCTTTGACCGCCCGAATATACAGTACAGGATTGCCCCTAAAACCAACGCTAACAAACAATTACTGGACTTCATTAAAGCGGAACATGATGGCGACTGTGGCATCGTTTATTGCCTCTCCCGCAATAAAGTCGACAGCACCGCGAAGTTGCTCAGTGACAAAGGCTACACCGCTCTGCCCTACCATGCGGGCCTCAATGCCGGTGATCGCGCGCGACATCAGGAACGCTTCCTTCGCGAGGACGCCGTCATCATCGTGGCGACCATTGCTTTTGGCATGGGCATCGACAAACCCGATGTGCGATTTGTCGCCCACCTGGACCTTCCCAAAAGCCTGGAAGCCTACTATCAGGAAACCGGCCGAGCCGGTCGTGACGGCAAGCCCTCGACCGCCTGGATGGTCTACGGCCTGCAGGACGTGATCAAGCTGCGACAGATGCTCGAAGGCTCCATGGGCAATGACCACTTCAAACGCGTTGAACGTCAGAAGCTGGACGCCATGCTGGGCCTGTGCGAAGTAACAAGCTGCCGGAGGCAGGTGTTGCTGCGGTATTTCGGCGACACCCTTGAACAGCCCTGCGGGAACTGTGACACCTGCCTGACGCCACCGGAAACCTGGGACGGCAAAATTGCCGTTCAGAAGGCGCTCTCCTGCGTGTTCAGAACCGGCCAACGTTTTGGGGTCACGTATTTGATTGATGTGTTACGCGGCTCTGAGAACGAACGCATCCTGCAGTCCGGTCATCAAACGGTATCGACCTACGGCATTGGTACCGAGTTATCTGCAAACGACTGGAAGTCCGTGTTCCGCCAGCTGGTGGCCAACGGTTACCTCAGGGCTGATCCGGAAGGCTATGGAGCGCTGCAACTCACGGAGCAATGCCGCCCGCTACTTAAGGGCGAAGTGGCTATCCAATTACGCAAGGATCCCGTGGTGAAGGCCTCCAGCGGCCGTGGATCATCAGGGTCCGGCCGCCGCAGGATTGCAGACCAGATCACGGACAAACCCGGCTGGGAAGCGCTGCGCGCATGCCGCAAATCGCTGGCGGATGAGAAAGGCGTGCCGCCCTACGTGATTTTCCACGATGCCACGCTGTTTGAAATCCTGGACAAAAAGCCGAACAGCCTTGCCGAAATGGCTGAGATAAACGGCGTGGGTGCAGCAAAGCTCGAAAAATACGGGGAGACGTTCCTCGCCGCCCTGCGGGAGCTGGACGGCGCTTGAACCGACCTGAGTTTATTGCGTTTGGAAGCCTTTCTTGCGAACGCGATAGTGGGCCATCGAGGTGGCCACATGGTTACCTTCCCTGTCGTACAGTGTGCCCTGCAGCTCAAACGCAGCCCTACCCGTTGCATCGGCCTCAGCCTTGATGGCTTCCACCGTGGCGGCGTCCAGTGAGAACTCCACAAACACGTCGGAGTTCGCCGGCTGCAGGAACTGAAGCGTCATTTCCTTGAGAATGGGCGTATAAGCCGGCCCCAGATCAAACAACGTCAACACGCCACCGGGAATCTCCGCCACCAGAAAATAGGCACCGGCGTAAAGGCTGCCAAAGTGGTTCTTATTGCCTTTCAGGCGTATTCTTGCCTTAACGAACCCTGGTCGAATCTCTTCAACACTGAACCGGTTTCGCGGTGCAAACGGAATCGACAGGCCAATAATCCGGTTGACCGCCGCATAACCGCTGGTTTTACGGAGCCATGCCAGCGGGTGGGTGATTCGCGCCTCAGGGTCCGACTCAGACACCCAATGGCCGGTTGCACCTATCAGATTGTCGATGAACGCCATGTTTTTTACCTGTTGGTGATTTAACGCCCATGATTGCAACCGTTTGAGAGGTATCGCAACTGTTTTTGGGATTTTTTACGGCAAATCCTTCCCGGACATGGAAATTCACCTAAACTGCTGTGATATCAAAACGGGCAACAACAAGAAACTCGAATGGACGCGGGAGTAGGTCGTCAATGAAAGTGAGGCGTGCGCGTGGCTGGCTAACGGCCCTGGCATTGTTTCTGGTTTGCCCGGGTATCAGTGTGGCTTCGGAATACCCGTCTGGAGAAACACAGGCAAAGGAATATCGCCTGTGGTACCGCAATTACGACAGCCCTCCCATACGGGCCCTGGTCGCCCTCGCCTTGGACAAGACTCCGGAATACGGCTCCTATCGAATCACCCGCACCCCGGAGATGGCCCAAGGCCGCGTTGTCCGCGAACTTGAGCGGCAGCGATCAAAATTGGTCGACCTCGCAAATGTTGCAACATCGAGCGAGAGGGAAGAAAGCCTGCAGGCGATACCAATACCGATCGATGGCGGGCTTCTGGGGCTTCGTGTGTGTGTGGTGCTTAAAGAATCATTGCCCAGATTCAAGGGTATCCGCAGTCTCGGCAACCTGCAGGAAGCCGGTATCCGCATCGGCCAGGGCGCACACTGGCCGGACTCCGCGATTCTGCAGGTCAACGGAGTCAACGTGGTGACTCACTCGCGGTACGAAATCCTTTTCCGCATGCTGGAAAATCATCGTTTTGACTGCTTCGCTCGGGGTGTCAGCGAGGTCATGTTCGATCTGAAGCTTGAAAACAACCCGGACTTCGTCATCGAACCCGACCTGCTATTGGCTTACCCAATGCCCTCATACTTCTTCGTCAACCGCCACGACCATGAAACGGCTCACCGGCTTCAATTGGGTATGGAACGGGCCATTTTCGATGGAAGCTTCGGCACATACCTGGACCAATACTATGGCCAGACCATCAATGAGCTGAACCTGCATAGCAGGAACGTCCTTGTCCTGGAGAATCCCTACCTGACGGAGGAGTCCCAGGCCATTGGCAGCCGCACCCTCCTCGAGCTCCGACGGCGAATCCGGAAATTATCCGCGCCTAAAGGAGCATCCTACTCAAACCCTGAATCGTGACACGTTCTGGCTGAGTGTGTGACCAACCGATTCAATCTGACCACTGTATACATCGTTTTCGCTGGCAGCCTTGGCGGCTTCCTGACCCTGGTCGGCAATACGGGTGATGGAGGAGTTTAACTCTTCTGTTACCGAAGTCTGCTCTTCAGAGGCCGTTGCGATCTGGGAGGTCATCTGACTGATCGACGTTATCGCGTCGGCAATACGATTGAGAGACTCCTTTGCATCCTGAGCTTTCTCCATGCTCACATTCGATACGGCCGTTGACGCTTTCATGACGTCCACGGCCTGGTTTGCACCGCTTTGCAGGCGTTCAATCATGTTGTTGATTTCTTCCGTACTGTCCTGAGTGCGGCGGGCCAGATTTCGTACTTCGTCAGCCACAACGGCAAAGCCACGGCCTGCGTCCCCGGCCCTGGCTGCTTCAATCGCGGCGTTCAACGCCAGCAGGTTCGTCTGTTCAGCAATACCCTGAATAACCTCGAGAACCGAGGTGATGTCGGTAACGTCCTTGCCGAGTTTGTCGATAACTTCCGCAGCGGCGTTAATTTCCTTCGATAGTTTTTGTACCGCATCCCGGGAAGCCGCAACGGTCTCAAGGGAAGCGCGACTGTCTGCATCGGCGGTGTTTGAGGCATCCGCCGTCTGTTGGGCATTCTGAGCAATTTCCCCAGCAGCGGCAGACATCTCATTGATCGCAGTGGCCACCATATCAATTTCGGCCTGCTGTTTTTCGACACTGTCGCGGCTGCTGCTGGCGGTATCCCGCAGGGATGATACGTTTTCGCCAAGCTCCGACGTGCCTTGCTGGACGTCACGAACCACGTTCTGAATATTCTCCACAAAGCTGTTGAATTCCGCCGCGAGCTTGCCGAACTCGTCGTTGGCGCTATCATCCAGGCGCTTGGTGAGGTCTGCCTCGCCGCTGGCGATTGACGCCATGGCGGCATTAAGCTTACGAACCGGAGCCATCAGGACGCGGATACCAAAGTGCAGGATCACCAGCGACACCAACAAGCCAATCACCGCGATGACCAGTCCTGTTACGCGGGCGGCGCGAACCGGCGCATTGATTTTGTCCTCGTTGATAAAGGTGCCGAGATACCATTCAACACCACGGGCACCTTTAATGCGATGGAAACCGGCGGTCCAGCTGGCGTCTCCGGTGTCATATTGGTGAACTTCACCGCCGAGCTGGGGTGATTCTCCCAGAAGACTGCTGATCTTCTTGCCAACCAATTTTTGATCCGGATGAAACAAAACGGTGCCATCGTCACTGATCAGCGCGGCATAACCAGTGTTGGCCAGCGTAATAGTGGAGAGCGTTTGCTCAATGGTCTTCAGCGCAATATCACCACCCACGACACCCTTGTAGGCCCCATTCCTGACCGGCGCCAAGGTGGAAATGATGGTACCTCCAGTGGCAGCATCCAGGTAGGGTTCGGTGAAGGATGCCGAGCCCCGTTGTTTTGCCTGTTTGAACCAGGGGCGTGTGCGCGGGTCGAAATCCGCAGGAAGCGTGGTTTCTGAAGCTTCATCCTTCATCAACATATAGCCGTCGTCACGGCCAACATAGACGTCAATGAACCCGCCACCGGTTGTTGCGGCGGCCAGGATAACCCGTGCTTCCGCGTCGGTTTCCACTGACCCCAGCGCTTTTGCCGTTGCTTCGGTCATGGCAAGGCGCGTGTTGAGCCAATCCGCGATGCTGGACGTACTCTGAGCCACCGTGTCTTCAATCAGCGCATCAACATAGGTATCCGTAGTGTCCTGTAACCGGAGGTTGCCGCTGAGCGTGAACGCCCCCATAACAAGCAAGAGCAAAATACCAAAGGCGACGAGCAACTTCTGGCCGAAACTCAGCGTCATTTTCCGGGTCCTTTTCGAGACAGTCTATTCGGGGGATCAAGCAAACAGCCTATCGGCTGCCTATCATTCACAAACTGGTTTTCGGCGTATGCTGCGAAGTCTTTAGCGCTATCTGTTAAAATACCCATTTCCTCACCCAACGGGAGCTGCCGTATATGGCCCACGAAGAACTGCACCTCAACCTTCGTAACCTGACCAATGATGACTACCCACAGCTCCAGCGGCTGATGGACAGGGTCTACGACGATATTGGCGGTGCCTGGCCAGAGGACACGATTGAGGCTCTGGTGCAGCAATTTCCGGATGGCCAGATCTGTATCGAGGAATCCGGTGACCTGGTGGCCGTGGCACTCACGGTGTGCGTCAAGTATGAGCGGTTCAGTAACCCGCACACTTACGACGACCTGATCCTGCGCAATGAAAAGATCTGGCACAACGCCAAAGGCGACTCGCTTTACGGTCTCGATGTGTTTATCCACCCGGACTATCGCGGCTACCGTCTGGGCCGGCGGCTTTACGAAGCCCGCAAGGAACTCTGCCGCTCGATGAACCTGCGCGCCATTCTGGCAGGTGGGCGGATTCCCGGGTATCACAAGTATTCAGACCAGCATTCCCCGGAAGAATACATCCAGCGAGTGGATCGCAAGGATATTTACGATCCGATCCTGAGCTTTCAGCTGTCCAACGACTTCCAGGTCACCCGGCTGATGCACAAATACCTGCCGGAAGACGAAAAATCCCTGGGATACGCGACACTTCTGGAGTGGAGGAACATCCTCTATACCCCGCCCTCGCCGGTGCTCAGCGTCAAAAAAACACAGGTGCGTTTGGGTGCGGTCCAGTGGCAGATGCGTGAGTTTACCTCCGTGGAAGAAGTGCTGGAGCAGGTGGAGTACTTTGTGGATGCACTCTCGGACTACAAGAGCGATTTCGCGCTGTTTCCAGAGTTCTTCAACGCACCGCTGATGGGCCTGACCGACCAGGTTGACCAGACGCGAGCCATTCGCTTTCTGGCAGGCTTTACCGAACAGTTCCGAAACCAGATGTCGGAAATGGCGGTCAGCTACAACATCAACATCATTACCGGCTCAATGCCGCTGCTCGAAAATGAACGGGTCTACAACGTGTCCTATCTTTGCCACCGCGACGGTCGGGTGGATGAGCAGCGCAAGATCCATATCACGCCCCACGAACGCCGTGACTGGGTCATCGAGGGCGGTGAAAAATTCCAGGTGTTTGACACCGACGCCGGCCGCGTGGCCATCATGATCTGTTACGACATCGAATTCCCTGAATTGGGGCGTCTGGCTGCCATTGAAGAGGTGGATATTATTCTGGTGCCGTTCTGGACGGACACCAAGAACGGCTACCTCCGGGTCCGACACTGTGCCCAGGCGCGTGCGATTGAAAATGAGTGTTACGTCGTGATCACCGGTAGCGTAGGCAACCTTCCGAAGGTTGAGAACCTGGATGTCCAGTACGCCCAGTCCTCTGTATTTTCACCGTCGGACTTTGCCTTCCCCCACGATGCAGTAATGGCGGAAACAACGCCGAATACGGAAATGATCATGTTTTCGGATATGGATCTGGAAAAGCTGAAGCTGGTGCGCAATGAAGGCTCCGTGACCAACCTGAAAGACCGGCGCACGGATATTTACGAACTCAACACCCTACAAACAGGCCAAAATAGTAAAAGCAGTTGATGAACCGCCTGAGAGCTCTATCGTATGACACTGAACACGTTGCCAAACTGACAGAGTGTGGCTATTGTTCAACCATATACTTTAAGGAATATCCCCTCGGGGTGTCATCTGGACGCCCTCGGGGTGCCTATAGAGATCATTTTTAGATGAACGAAGCACTGCCGGATCTTGTCGCACATTTTCACATCAAGCGTGGTCTGTTCCGCCGGGAGCGTGTGCAGGCCGCGATTTTCGGTCTGGATCACTTCGGATGTGTGATGAAGACGGACAAGATATTCAACCCCGGTGATACGGTTATTCTGGATCTCGTGATGGAGATGCCGTTTGACGACATCAGGGCGGATGGCATCACCGGCCTTGTGACGGAGCGCAGGAAGCACTGTAGCAATTTCTTCTATTCCGTTGATTTTATAGAACTCAATGACAACCGCTCGTCTGCTCTGACCGAAAAACTCAGGCGCATTCGGGAGGTTGTAATCAAGAAACAGACGCTGAAGTCCAGACGTTCCTCGGGGCCCGCCTCCAGCATTCGGCAATTGGCCTGAACCCACCCATGCCCCTGCATCAACTCGCACTTTTAGGAGAAAGTCCTCATGGCGAAGAAAGCCAACAAGCAAAGCGTTGATAAAGTCGTCAAGAAAGTGAACAAAGAGTTCGATAAAACATCATCACAAATCGAAAAGCTGATCAACGACGCCCTCAAACAGTTCGACAGCCTGCAAAACCAGATTCAGGAACCCGTCCGCAAGCTGTTAAAGGAAGTGGATGAGCTTCGTGATCGTGAAATGAAACGTTTTAACGAAGAATTTGAACGTCGCCTGGGTGAATTTCACGATTTGCAAAACAATATACTGGACCGTCTTGGTATCGCCAGCAAGGAAGCCAGCGAAGAAGCGAAGAAGGTTACCGACCAGGCCGCCAAGAAGGCGACTACCACGACCAAAGGCAAGTCTGCTCCGAAAAAAACCACCGCCAGTAAGGCTGCGGCTAAAAAACCGGCCGCCAAGAAGCCCGCCACACCAAAAGCGGCAACTGCCAAGAAAGCCGCCAAGCCCAAAGCGAGCGCAGCCGCCAAAAGTCCGGCAGCAGCCACTAAAGCCGCTCCCAAGAAAGCCACCGCGGCCGCGAGGAAGCCGGCTGCAACGAAGCGAACTCCGAAGCCGAAGGACAAGAGCGACCTGACCCAGGTTAAAGGTATTGGGCCAGCCACTGCCCGTAAAATGAAGGACGCAGGTATTACCTCGGTTGATCAGATCGCCAATCCGTCTGACGCGGACAAAGAAAAGCTTCAGGCATTTTCAAGCGTGAAAGGCTTTAACACCTTCAGCGACGAAGCCAAGAAAGTTATTTAATGCAACAATCCGAACAGCCTG